>OGCY01000014.1_pt1 | contig 118056 bp, 106 predicted proteins | sample 1570311 | NCBI WGS metagenome assembly OGCY01 (sample SAMEA2582165, study PRJEB24529) | metagenome | biome: Human gut stool | place: China | collected 2011
TGGAGCTGGTGCCGGTGCTGCTGCCGGTGCCGGTGCTGCCTTCGGTGCCGGTGCTGCTGCGAGGATCGGAGCCGGTGCGCTAGCCTGTGCGCCTCTGTCAAGCGGTCTGTACTCGTCTACTCTCTCGATCTCAACTTCATACTTTTTTCCGTTTAATGTTGCAACGTATTTCATGTTATTTACTACATCCTTTCCTTTTTCTGCGTTTTAGGTTTTTTGTTTTTTACAGTTCTTTGATACTTGTTACACGGAACTGCTCTCCAGACAATCTTGCTTCCTCACTGACTGCCGCGAGAAGCACTGCATAGGATTCCTCATCGATAGCCGGAGCCGGTGCTGCAACTGCCGCAGCTGCCTTTGGCGCACTCTCCTTAAATAATGTACCGATGACCTTAGAGATAATGATAACCGCGATTGCGAGCACTGCAAGTGCCGAGAATACGACTAACAGTCCAACAAGTGAAATGATGATCGAATCCGCAAAGGTCATACCGCCTGTCCACATATACTTACCGCACCTCCTTCGTTTCGTTTCACTTAAGAAACTTTTGTTGGTTAGTTATTTCGTATTGTGGAATGCATTCCACATTTTCCTCAGTGCATACGGGCACATCTCAAAAATGTACCCGTCTTGCGCCTGTTTCTATGCATTTTTCACAATATCGTAATTTGAGTATATCAGCTTTCTGCAAAAATGTCAACAAAGCCGCCCGAAAAAATTTATCAAATATACTAATTTCAGGTCACATAAAGACAAGCAGTACTTATGTCTTTATATGACGAAATGTTACAGTTCAGCCATTACATCTTCTTGTTTTCATATTCATGAAAACAAGAAGCTTGGTGGTTCCACCATATGCTGATTTGGATGAAAAAGTGCTTATGCAAGCAAGCTTGCAACACACTTCCTCATTCAAACCAGCGCATGGCTGAACTGTAACGACAAAATCTTTTTTCTGCCTTTACGGCTGTTTTCCGATATAAGCGAGGATACCTCCGTCCACATAGAGGATGTGTCCATTTACAAAGTCAGAAGCCTCGGACGCGAGGAACACCGCCGGTCCCTTGAGGTCTTCCACGGTGCCCCATCTTGCTGCCGGTGTCTTCGCGATGATAAACTGATCGAACGGATGGCGGGAACCGTCAGCCTGACGCTCTCTTAACGGAGCTGTCTGGGATGTGGCGATGTAGCCCGGTCCGATGCCGTTGCACTGGATGTTGTACTCGCCGTACTCGGAGGCGATGTTCTTTGTGAGCATCTTCAAACCGCCCTTTGCCGCTGCGTATGCGGATACGGTCTCTCTTCCGAGTTCAGACATCATGGAGCAGATGTTGATGATCTTTCCGGCTTTCTTTTTCATCATGCCCGGAAGGACAGCTTTTGCCATGATGAACGGAGCATTCAGGTCAACATCGACAACCTTGCGGAACTCATCCGCGCTCATCTCATGCATCGGAATTCTTTTGATCATTCCCGCATTGTTTACAAGAATATCGACCGTTCCGATCTTCTCCTCGATATCCGCGATCATTTTCTTTACCGCTTCCTCGTCCGTAACATCGCAGACATAACCGTGAGCATCGATCCCTTTCTCTTTGTATGCGGCAAGTCCGCGCTCTAAGGACGCCTCGCTGCTGCAGTTAAATACAACCGTTGCTCCTGCTTCTGCATAGCTCTCCGCGATGGCAAAGCCGATTCCGTGGGCACCTCCTGTTACGAGAGCAATCTTTCCTTCCAGAGAAAACATGTTCTTCTTATCCATTTTGATCCTTACCTTTCCTATTTTATATCAGTTTTTTATCGGCCTCTGCGATATCTTACTTTAAATCCATCGGAGCGATGTTGTCCATATCGTCGAACTCCTGATTCTCTCCGCCCATAGCCCAGATAAAGGTGTAGTTGGAGGTTCCTGCTCCGCAGTGGATGCTCCAGGACGGGCTGATCACAGCTTCTTCATTTTTCATGACGATGTGTCTCGTCTCAGTCGGTTCACCCATAAAGTGCATGACCACCTGATTCTCCGGGACTTCAAAGTACATGTAGATCTCCATGCGGCGCTCATGGGTGTGGCACGGCATGCTGTTCCAGACACTGCCCGGCTCCAGTGCTGTCATTCCCATGGAAAGCTGGCATGTTTTCAGCACATCCGGATGAATGAACTGGTTGATGACTCTCTTATTGGAAGTATTGGCATCACCCAGCGGGCGCTTTGCGGCATCCTTCAAGGTGATCAGCTTTGTCTCGTAGGACGTGTGGGCCGGCGCACTCACCATGTAAAATTTTGCCGGAGTCTCCTCACTGTCACTGGAAAAGATCACTTCCTTTGTGCCTTTTGTGATGTACAGGCAGTCTTTATAGCCAAGGCGGTACTCCATTCCGTCCGCTGTGATGGATCCGGCACCTCCGATATTGAAGATTCCGATCTCGCGGCGCTCAAGGAAATAGTGGGTACCGAAATTTTTCCAGCAGTCGATCCCCTTTTCAATGGAGACATGTTCTTTCACCGGCATACATCCCAATGTCACCATGCGGTCCACGTGGGAGTATACGGATACCACCTCATCCGGATGGTAGAGATCCTGAATCAGGAACTCATCCCGAAGTTCTTCGGTTGTGTAGCGTTTTACGTCTCTTTGATTTGCGGAATAACGAATATCCATATGTTTTTACCCCTTATTTATATTCAGGACGGTTTTTATGCCATCCCGGTTGACTTTTTTATCTCAGTCGAGAAGACTCCCACCTCTTTTAGGTGGTGAGTAATAGTAAATTTGTCTCAGCGGGAGTCAGGTCTCTGACTGAGATAAATGCTCCGCGAGGATGCACAGTGATATGTCAGCTTTACTGACCAGAATCAAGCGCCAGGTCTCACGGACGTTCGACTTGAATTTTCTGATTAGTGGCATATCTCAGAGCCCCGGCTCCAAAAAGTGCCAGCAGGAATGCGTCCAGCACTAAAAACAGGATCGCCGCCTGGAATCCAAGCTTATCCGCAAGGACTCCAATGACCTGCGGGGTAAGGATCCCGCCGAGGGAACCGATCCCTGTAAACACTGACATTCCAAGTGGGGAATTTCCCATGAGATCGCCGGTAAAGGCCGTAGTTGTCGGAAACGCCCCCGCCATTCCAAGTCCTAAAAGGATCAGGGCCGCCACTGCCATTGTGGTATGATCCGCGAAGACAAGGATCAATACCGAGACAAACTGGAGTGCGGAGATCACTGCCAGAATCTTTGCCGGCGGCACGCTCTTTGAGATGGACGCAATGACGATCCTTCCGATCATGATCATGATCCAGGTCACGGATACCATCACAGTCGCAAGACTTGTGGACATAAAGCCGGTACTTTTTAAATAAGTAACAAACCATCCGTTTACGGAGTTTTCAAGGCCCATATAGAAGAACAATGCCCCAACCGCCAGAAGGAATCCCGTGTTCTTTAAAAACCAGAATTTTTCTTTTGTCATCGACGATCCGCCGTTCTCCTCTCCCGCCTTCTTCTCCACCTCTTTTTCGATCTTTCTGTAATCCATTGTGGCGTAGGAAAGAACGATGAGAACCGTGAGGACTGCAAGGAGGCGAAGGATCGTCTTCCAGTTCATACCCGCTCCCATGAGGAGCATCGTAACGAATGGGGACAGGAAAGCCCCCACCGCATACCACATATGAAGCAGATTCAGATATTGATTGGAACTTCCCGTCACCTGACGGATCGCATGATTGTTGATGATCGTGATCATGCCCTTCGTGATTCCGATCAGGAAGATCATCACATAAAGCACCGGGACCGGAAGTCCCATTGTAAACAGGAAGAGGCACACCGGATAGGGGACCGCCAGTACGACTACCGCCGTCTTCTGGGACATCATCCCACAGAATACCGGATATACCAGGCTTGAACATAAATTTCCGATCGCCAGAAAGGAAAGCAGTCCGCCGGCCGCGGTAAAGCTTAAATTTCTCTCCTCGATCAGGTTTGGCAGAATGACACCGAAGATCAGGATGACCATTCCGCTGATAAAATAGGTCAGATAACAGTGGTCGATCACCGACCGTTTATCTTCTTTTGTGATTTCCATCCAGTATTCTCTCCCCCACACATATTTGTTAATTTTTCTCCATACTTTTCCATCATATCATCTTTTATCCCTAAAGACAAGGTTGTTTTCGTTGACACCCCAACGGTCTTACTATACAATAGAAGGAACGCAGCTTGTTTTACTTTTAAGGAGGAAAAGGGAGTTATGAAGGACATAAAGAAGGTGACGTTGATCGGTCTCGGTGCGATGGGGGTATTTTTCGCACCGCGTATCTCAGAAAAGCTGGGGGCTGATTTCCGGATCCTTGCAGACGGCGCAAGAAAAGAGCGTCTGGAGCGAAAAGGGGTAACAGTCAATACGATCAATTACCGTTTTCCGATCATCACACCTGATGTCGAGGGGGATCCGGCAGATCTCGTTATCATTGCGGTAAAGGGATATGACCTGGAGCAGGCGATCAGGGATATTAAAAATCAGGTTGGCAAAGATACGATCATCCTCTCCGTATTAAATGGTGTGGAGAGCGAAAAACAGATCGCCGCCGTCTACGGCAGCGAACATCTGCTGTACTCCTATATGCGGATCAGCATTGTCATGAAGGACGGAAAGACGGAGTTCGATCCGCATAAGGGTCTGATCCACTTCGGCGATCTTAAGAATGATCCGGAACACTATTCCGGGAATGTTCTCGCTGTGAAGAGTCTTTTTGATCTCTGTGGGATCGACTACAAGATCGATGCAGATATGTTAAAAGGAATCTGGTTCAAGTTCATGTGCAACGTTGCCGAGAATATGACATGCGCCATGTTCGGCGTTCCCTTCGGAGCATTCCAGAAGAACGATGACGCCAATTTCTTCCGCCACAAGGCCATGTGGGAAGTGATCCGCATTGCAAATAAGTTGGGCATTGATATCGGTCAGAATGAGATCGACCGTCAGGAGCACACGCTCGGACGTCTTCCTTATGAAAATAAGCCGTCAACGCTTCAGGATCTTGAGGTCGGAAAACGCACGGAAGTCGATATGTTCGCCGGAACGGTTGTCCGCCTCGGAAAAGAGCTTGGCGTTGAGACTCCGGTCTGCGAGTGTTTCCTTCACGGAATCCATCTGATCGAGGCGCGGATGTTTAAGGAAATCTAATATTTATACGTACATAGCCAAAGCTGCCTGCGGAATATCGCCAGGCAGCTTTTTCTGCTCTCCCACCTTATTTTCTTAATTCTTTTACTAATATTAAAAAACAGTCTTGCATTTCCCATAGAGCTGTACTATATTTAACATATGAACGATGGTTCATATGTTAATATGATAATTAAAAATTATAATTCTGAGGAGGTCTACTCTATGGAGGAATTAGAAAAATCCAAGCAGAAATCAGCAGACCACGAGGACGAAGAGGTTTGCTGCTGCGGACACCATCACCATCACGATGAGCATGATGACGGGCACGAAGAACACTGCTGCTGCGGACACCATCACCATCACGATGAGCATGATGACGAGCATGAAGAGCACTGCGGCTGTGGGCACCATCACCATCACGAGGAACATGGTGACGAGCATGAAGATCACCGCGACTGCGGACACCATCATCACGAAGGTCATGATGATGACGAACACGAAGAGCACTGCGGCTGTGAACATCACCATCATCACGACGATGACGATGGCTGCTGCTCCGAACACGATCATTATCACGAGCACGCCGAACACCACCACGGTCCGGCACCGAAATCCACCTGTGTGGTCTACGTGATGAAAAACATCGACTGCGCGAACTGCTCCGCAAAGATCGAGAAAAAGATCCAGGAGCTCCCGGAAGTCGATGACTGTATTTTGACTTTCGCGACGAGACAGCTCCGGGTCTACTCTTCCGTGGGAACAAAGCTGCTCCCGAAGATGCAGGAGATTGCTGATCAGATCGAGCCCGGCACCGTCATTGAGGTCCGCCCAAAGAATCCGAAAGCGATCTGCACCGTCTATGTAATGAAAAACATCGACTGCGCAAACTGCTCCGCAAAGATCGAGAAAAAAATCCAGGAGCTCCCGGAAGTCGATGACTGTATTTTGACTTTCGCGACGAGACAGCTCCGTGTCTACTCTTCTGAAGGAACAAAGCTGCTCCCGAAGATGCAGGAGATTGCAGACAAGATCGAACCAGGCACCATCATCGAGATCCGCGAGGAAGGAAAACCGGCAGATGCAAACAGTGACGACAAGCATGCCCATGATCTTCCGGAGCTGATCGCCGGAGGCTTGCTCTTCATCGTCGGAGAGCTTCTCTCCCACTCCATGCCGCAGATCTCCGCCATATGCTTTGTGATCGCCTACCTGATCCTTGGACGGGAAGTTCTCTTAACAGCCCTGAAAAACATGAAGACCGGCCACGTGATGGACGAAAACTTTTTGATGAGCCTCGCGACCATCGGTGCTTTCTGTGTCGGCCAGTTTGGGGAGGCGGTCGGAGTTATGCTTTTCTACCGGGTCGGTGAAGCATTCGAACACCGCGCGGTTGAAAAGAGCCGCAGCCAGATCATGGAAGCCGTTGATCTTCGTCCGGAGACCGTTCTTCTTGACGAAAATGGTACTGTCCGCGAGGTTCCGGCCGGTTCCGCCGTTGTCGGCAATATCGTAGAGATCCGTCCCGGTGACCGCATTCCGCTTGACGGCGTTGTCGTAGAGGGCGAGAGCCGGATCGATACGTCACCGATCACAGGTGAACCGGTCCCGGTATCGGTAAAGGTCGGAAGCCAGCTGACATCCGGCTGCGTCAATACTTCCGGTCTCTTAAAGATGAGAGTCGAGAAGGAACTTTCCGAGTCCATGGTCACAAGAATCCTCGATTCCGTGGAGAACGCCGCAGCCAGCAAGCCGCAGGCCGAGCGCTTCATCACGAAATTTGCACGAGTTTACACCCCGTTCGTCGTTGCCCTGGCGGCTGCGACAGCGATCATTCCGTCCTTAATTACAGGAAACTGGTCCCACTGGATCTACACAGCTCTTACCTTCCTCGTAATCAGCTGCCCGTGTGCCCTTGTTTTAAGCGTTCCGCTGGCATTCTTCTCCGGGATCGGCGCAGGTTCCAAGAAAGGAATCCTCTTTAAAGGTGGAATTGCACTTGAAAACCTGAAAGCTGTAAAAACGGTTGTCATGGATAAGACAGGAACCATCACAAAAGGAAACTTCGTGGTTCAGACGATCCTTCCGGCAGGCACAGCTTCCGAGCAGGAAATCCTTCAGATCGCGGCAGCATGCGAGACCGCATCTACTCATCCGATCGGAATCAGCATCGTCTCTGCTGCAAAGGATCAGAAACTTGTGATCGAAAAGCCCGCCGAGATCGAGGAGATCTCCGGCAAAGGCATCCATGCAAGGCTCTCCCAGGGCGAAGTGCTCTGCGGAAACAGAAAGCTTCTCACCGAGTTTAACGTGGACTGCGGTGCTTACGATGAGAACGGTGCTGTCACCACCGTCTATATATCGGTAAACGGAAAGCTTGCAGGAACGATCCAGATCGCCGATACGATCAAGCCGGAGGCAAAGGATGCCATCAGGTCCTTAAAATCCATGGGGATCCGCTCCGCTATGCTCACAGGCGACGGCGAGGCAGCCGCTGAGGCGGTAGCCGCCGAGGTCGGAATCGACAATGTATACGCAAAGCTTCTCCCGGCTGATAAGCTCGAGATCTTGCAGAAGCTCCGCGCGGAGAACGGAAGCGCAATGTTCGTCGGTGACGGAATCAACGACGCACCGGTGCTTGCAGGCGCTGATGTGGGCGCAGCTATGGGAAGCGGTGCTGACGCAGCCATCGAGGCCGCCGACGTCGTCTTCATGACATCAAGCATGGATGCCATTTCGGAAGCCATCAAGATCGCGAGAAGCACAGGCGCGATCTCCAACCAGAATGTGGTATTCGCCCTTGCGGTAAAAGCTCTTGTCATGATCTTAGGTCTCATGGGAATCGCCTCCATGTGGCTCGCGGTATTCGCCGACACCGGTGTCGCGATCCTCTGCGTGCTGAATTCCATCAGAATTCTTTATAAGAAATAAGACTCCTGCTGTAATTTTCCTCTTTAGGGAATCAGCAGACAAGACAAAGAAAAGCCCTGGAGAACCTTTCTCATATCGTTCTCCAGAGCTTTTTTGTTATCCACTTCGATAGGTTCAGTTTCTGGCATCAGGATCTTTTCCTGTCGTTGAATGTTTAGGCTGCAGCGGGCATGATCTCTGTCAGCGCTTCACTCTCTTACTTCAGCATCCCCATCACCACAACAGCCACAAACAATACGCACATGCACCCGATAAAGATATCAATGGTCCGCACCGACACATTGATCTTATCGTACATCCGTTCTTTTATGGATCTGTTCTTCAGGCGCTCATTTTCCTCCTGCAGCCGTTTATTCTCTTCAGTGAGTTCTTCTAAAGTCTTCTCACCAAAGGCCTCCACAGCCTTTTCTGCGGCTTCGGTCACTGTTCCGATTCCGCTGACCTTCTCAATCTCTTCTTCCATTCCTTCACCTCCACTCTCCCGGTGCAGGTTTTATCAAACCGCTCCGGCTTTCTTTCCATGAGGCAGGCTGCTAAAACCAGCCATCGGTATTTTCTTTCTGATACATGATGTACGCAAAAATGTGCCGCGGTACACCCGAGCGTCTCGCACGGCCGTTTCCAACAATCTGCATCTTCGCGCGAGTGTGCAAAAACGGGCGTTGGAACTCGTCCTCCGCCCGTTTTTTAACTGTACCGAAACAGTCAGTCTATTACTTCTTTGCAATGTACTTTCTGATATCGAGTGCAATCGCAACTACGATAACGATACCCTGTGCGATGTACTGGTAGTTTGTATCAACACCAAGGTACTGTAAGCAGGTCTTTAAGATCTCGAATACAAGAACACCGATAAGAACACCAGAGATACGTCCGATACCACCGTTTACGGATACACCGCCGATGGTGCAGGCTGCGATCGCCTCAAGCTCCCAGCCCTGACCCATGTTGACGGAGGAACCACCGGATTTTGCGCCTACAAGGAAACCGCCCAGTGCGTAGAGCGCTGCTGCTGTCATGTAGATGATGATCTTTGTCTTCTTTGTGTTTACACCGGAAACCTCTGCGGACTGCTCGTTGCCGCCGATCGCATACATATATTTTCCATGAGGAGTCATGTTATAGATGAACCACATAACAAGACCAACCGCAAGGGCGATCAGGAACAGGAACGGGATCGCGCCAAAGAGTTTTCCTTTTGCTACTGCTGTGTATGCGTTATGATAACCACCGATCGGAGTCGCGTTTGTGTAAACAAGGCAGACACCGTAAACGATAAGCTGCATACCAAGTGTTCCGATGAAGGCCGGAACCTGTAAGTAAGAAATTACGATGCCATTGATGAAACCAAAGATACAGCAAATTGCCACACAGATCAGAAGAACCGCGAGAACCCATAAGCCCCAGGCATTTCCGAAATCCGGAAGGTTCTGGAAGAACTTGCCGCTGTAATCCGGCTTCTGAAGTAAGGTACCTGCTAAGCAGGCAGAAAGACCAACCATACGTCCTGCGGAAAGGTCTGTACCTTTTGTAATTAAGCATCCGGATACACCGCAGGCGATGATGAATCGCGGAGCTACGTTTAATGCGATGTTGATTAAGTTGCCGCGTGAAAAGAATGTAGGCTGCTTGATCGCAGTAAATACTGCAAGTAATAAAAGAACGACGATGATTCCGTTATTGATAAGGAAATCTTTTGCACTTACTTTTTTCGCTGTCATGACTGAACCTCCCTGTAATCTACTTGTTTTCCTTGCCGCTTAAAGTGAATTTTGTGGCAAAGGACATGATCTTCTCCTGAGTTGCGTCTTCTCCTTCCACCTCACCGGTGATGTGACCGTTGCACATTACGATGATTCGGTTGGACATACCGATCAACTCCGGCATTTCCGACGAGATCATAATGATGGATTTGCCCTGTTTTACGAGATCGATCATGATCTGATAAATCTCGTATTTGGCTCCGACGTCGATACCACGGGTCGGCTCATCCATGATCAGGATATCAGGATTGTTTGCAAGCCATCTTGCGATAATTACTTTCTGCTGGTTGCCACCGGAGAGAGACTGGATCAGCGTCTTTCCGCTCGGTGTCTTGATCTTTAATTTCGCAATGCTGTCCTTTACGACCGCATCGACTTCTTTTTTGTTGATCTTACCCATATGGGTGTAATTCTTGTAGGAAGCGATCGCAGTATTGTCATCGATGCTCAGGCATCCGAAGATACCGTTTCCGCGTCGATCCTCTGTGATCATTCCGACGGAGCTGTTGATCGCATCCTGCGGCCTCTTGATGTGAGTCTCTTTTCCGAGGATCTCCACGGTACCGCTCTCAATGTGGCGCATTCCAAAGATCGCTTCCATAAGCTCGGTTCTCTGCGCTCCTACCAGTCCGCCAAAGCCCAGGATCTCACCTTTCTTTAATTCAAAAGAGCAGTCCTTGAAGGAATTCGGCAGAATACTTGTCAGGTGGCTGACCTTTAAGACCGTCTCATCCGTCCGGTAATCATCCTTCGGCGGATAGACGTTGTTCAACTCACGTCCGACCATCTGTTTTACGATCTCCTCATCGGAGATATCCTCGATCGCCCAGGTTCCAACGTATGTACCGTCGCGCATGATCGTGATATCGTCGGAGATCTGGCGGATCTCAGCCATCTTGTGGCTGATATATATCATAGAAACACCTCTGGATTTCAGGTCTCTGATGATCCGGAATAATGCTTCTACCTCGTTATCAGTCAGTGAGGAGGTCGGCTCATCCAGAATTACAAGGTTTGCACTCTGGCTGACCGCTTTTGCGATCTCTACTGACTGCATCTGTCCGATTGATAATGTGCCGAGTTTTGCTTTCGGGTCAAAATCCATCTTGACATCCCGAAGCCATTTCTCAGCTTCTTTGTTCATCGTCGCATGATCAACGACCTTGACCGGTCCGTAGTTTTTCATCGGATACCGTCCAAGATACATATTCTCAGCGATGGAGCGCTCCGGAATTGGCTGAAGCTCCTGATGAACCATGGCAAGTCCTTTTTTCAGCGCGTCATCCGGGTTTGCGATCTCCGTCTTGACGCCGTCGATATAGACCTCGCCTTCATCCATTTTATAGATTCCGAAAAGACATTTCATCAGTGTCGATTTTCCGGCACCGTTCTCTCCCATCAGTGCGTGGACCGTTCCGGGGCGAACCCGTAAATTTACTCCGTCAAGTGCCTTAACACCTGGGAAGGTTTTTTTGACCCCTCTCATTTCGAGTCTGTACTGTTCTGCCATCCCAAAACTCCTTTCAGATACACTCCCCCGCATCTCCGGGTGGCATATTTTTTAAGTTTTAAGTTCAGAGAACCGGGTGTGCCAGACACACCCGGTTCTCATTTGTTACAGTATCAATTACTTTAACATATCAAGGATTTCCTGAGCGTTATCCTGAGTAACCTTTTCGTAGTTGACCATGTTGACAGCGTCAACCTTCTCACCGCTTAAGAACTTAACAGCGATATCGCTTGCAGCCTGAGCCTGTGCGAAGTGGTTGTTGAATACAGTACCTGTCTGCTTGCCGTCGATTACGTTCTGAACAGCCTCTGTCAGAGCGTCAACGCCTACAAGGTAGATATCCTCGTTAACTTTACGTCCTGCTGCCTCGATTGCCTGTAATGCACCAAGTGCCATAGCATCGTTGTTGCAGAAGATAACCTCGATCTTGTCGCCGTACTGGTTTAAAGCGTCCTGTGCGATCTGCTGAGCCTTAGCCTGATCCCAGTCACCACGCTGTTTTAAGAGCTCCTCAACTTCCATTCCTGCATCTGTAAGAGCTTTTACAGAGAACTCTGTTCTGTACTGAGCATCTACGTTCTCCGGGTCGCCCTGGATCATGATGTAGGAAACTTTGCCGTCGCCGTTGATATCGCCCTTGTTTGCAGTCTCAAGGATCTCTTCGCCCTGGTATGTACCAGACTGTCTTGCGTCACATCCTACGTATGTAGCGTTAAGACCTTCAGATTCCCATCTCTCTTCTTCTGCTGCGTCCGGCTCACGGTTGATGTAAACAACCGGGATACCAGCTTCTTTACACATATCTGTGATCTCCGGTGCGGAAGAAGCCTGTACAAGGTTTAAGATCAGAACGTCATATTTCTGTGTGATGAAGTTCTGGATCTGGTTTGTCTGCTCTGCCTGATCGCCCTTACCATCCTGAACGACTACGTTCTCAGCCTTGAATCCAAGGTCCTCTGTTAAGTAGCGAACTAACTCTGTTCTGTAAAGAGTCATGAAGTTATCATCGAACTTGTAGATGCTGATGCCGACTTTCTTGTCTGCTACATCTGTGGTTGCTGCTGCGGCTGCAGCTGTTGTTGCAGCTTCTTTTGCTGCCTCGGTAGCTGCTGCTGTTGTCTCTTTTGCTGCCTCAGTAGCTGCTGCTGTTGTTGCTGTTGTGGAAGAGCTTCCGCATCCTGCTAAAGACAGGGCCATCATGGAAGCCAGTGCCATTGCTGTTACTTTCTTTGTCATTCTCATGTTTTTGAATCCTCCCATTCAAAAAATAATTTTGACCGTTTAGGCATTTTCCCTTAACGATGAGTCCATTATAGCCTGTCTTTGTGCATTTTTCCATACTATTTTTTATGATAAATTATTGAAATTCTTTGATTCCTGTAAAAAAACTACAATTTTTTGTCATATCATGGCAGAAATCAGCTTAAATATAACAGTACAGGCATGCGCGAGACGGCGCATGCCTGTAAAAAATGATGTCAGTTAGCGATGATATGCTGGGGACACCAGAAATATTTTTCCTGGGTCACCTCTTTTCCCATTGCGAGCTCCTCTGCCGTATCGAAGATCCTCTTCGCGTAGATATCCTTGCTGGACTCAACCGTCCCGAAAAGTTTTCCCTCTCGGAACGCCTCCTGACCGGCCGGTGTCCCGTCGATCCCGACAAGCTTGATCGTCCCGGCAACGATCCCCGCCCGCTCGATGGCATCGATCGCACCGATTGCCATGTCATCATTGTTGCAAAGCACAAGCTCGATTTTGTTCCCATAATCCGAAAGCCACTGTTCCATGAGGGCGGAGGCCTGGTTTCTCTCCCAGTTCGCGATCCCGCCTGTGATCTTCTCGATCGGAACACCGCCGTCCTTCAGAGTCTCAATGGACCACTCCGTGCGGATCAGGGAATCCTGGTGGTTCGTCTCCCCCTCAAGGAGGACATAAGAAACAACCCCGTCCCCGTTCCGGTCAAGGGTTGACGGATTCTTCCGGTAGGCGTCCACGAGGATCTGCCCCTCCAGCACCGCGGACTCCTTTGCGTCCGCCCCTACATAGTATAGTTTCTCCCAGCGGTTCATGTCCTCCGCGACCGGCTCCCGGTTGAAAAAGACAATGGGAATATCCGACTCCATGGCCTGATCGATCACGCCGGACGCGGCGGAACGGTCCACCATATTGACGCAGAGCACGTCGCAGCCAAGACCGATCATGCGCTCCACCTGGCTGTTCTGCGTGAGCTGATTTCTCTTCGCATCCCGGACATCCAGCGTCACGCGGACTCCGGTCTCCTTTTCATATTCCTTCGCCGCCTGCTCCATGGAATTCCGGAGCGTGCCGATGAATGTGTCATCCCCACGGTATAGCAGGACACCGATCCGCAGGGACGTCTTTTTTTCCTCATGTCCTCCGGTCTTTTTCGCGTACAGCCAGACGCTTCCCCCGAGAAGCGCCGTCACCGCAATGGCAAGGATCAGAACATTTCCCTTTTTCATACCTGTCTCCCCCTATTCCATCGGATATAGCATCTTTTCGAAGATCCCACTCCTTAAGATCTCCCCATCGATATACTCCGGTGTCAACGTGATCCGTTTTTCCTTCCACTCTCCCCCGGCTGCCTGAACCGCCTTTTCAACACTTAAATAACCCTCGTCGAACCGGTTCCACGCCATCAGACCCTTGACGATCCCCCGGTCGAGCTGGTTTAAGAGTGCCGTCGTGCTCCCGATCCCGTAAAGGGCCGTCACATGCTCCCGGTACACACTGCTGCCCTCCAGGATATCCGCAAGCTCGGATAGAGCACCAACATCCATGCCGACCGCCATAAAATCACCGCTCTCCGGATATACCGTTTCCTCGATGGCCTTGCGGTATGTGTCCTCAGACTTTTTCTCGATCAGACGTATGGTAAAACCGGCAGGATCCAGCGCAGAGCGGATCCCGTCATACGCGTCAAGGTTCCCCGTGTACGCCATTCCCTCGGAGAACAGGCATACCGGCACATTCGGATCCTCGTTCTCCACGATCTTCAACCCAAGCGTCCGTCCCATCTCGTAGCGGTCCACAGAGATGGAGCAAGCCACCGAGCTGTTGATCGCCGTGGAACCAAGAAAGATCACCGGACAGCCCGGTGAGATCTCATCAAGCTTCATGACCGCGAGATCCTCGCGAACCGGTGCAAGGATGATCGCATTCGCTCCGTCCTTTATTTCACGGACGATCAGTTCTTCCTGCTGTTCCTCATCATTTTCCGCGTACAGCGTGATGAAATTGACATCCGCCTGATACTTCTTCTCCGCCATATCCATGCCCGCGCGAAAGCTCCCATAATAGTTGTCATTCACGTTGTCTATGATAACGGAGATCCGGCAGATCTCCCTCTTTTTCTCCTTGATGATCAGATCCGTGGACGACAGCAGATAGAGCGCCACAAGGAGAAGGACGCCGGCACACCAGCTGATTTTTTCTCTATTTGACATGGATCTTTTCCCCCTCTGCAGTCTCAGCGTAAGGCACCGCCCGCATGTGGATCGTCACGACCGTCCCCTCATCGAGCTCGGATTCGATGGACAGACCGTATTCCTGTCCAAAATACAGCCGGATCCGCTCATTGACGTTCCGCACCCCGATCCCGGAGCCGCTTCCGGACTTCACATGCGGCTTATCCATGAACATGCCTTCCACCTGCTCCTTCGTCATCCCGAGTCCGTTGTCAGAGACCTTCATATAAAGATTATCCCCGTCCCGGTACACCCGGATCCGGATCTCCCCATCGCCGTCCATAAACTCCATTCCGTGATAGATCGCATTCTCCACGAGCGGCTGAAGGATCAGCTTCACGCTCGCGAGTTCCATGACATCCTCATCCGCCTCGATCTCATAAGTAAAACGATTCTTAAACCGCATGTGCTGGATCATCAGATAGTTTCTCACATGTTCCAGCTCATCCCGGACGGGAATAATGCTCTTCCCACGGCTTAAGCTGATCCGGAAGAATCTGGCGAGCGCCGTCACGACCTTCACCGCGTCCGCCTGTTTCTCATTCTCGATCATCCAGACGATGATATCGAGGGTGTTGTAAAGGAAATGTGGGTTGATCTGCGACTGTAAGACGTCAAATTCATTTTTCCGTTTGGATTCATGCTCCGCCACGATGTCGTCCATCAGATGCCGGATCTGGGTCGTCATGTTCCGGATGGAGGTGCCGAGGTGACGGATCTCATAGGAACCGCCCACATAGACTTCCGTTTCCAGATTGCCCGCCTCGATCCCGTTCACAGAACGCTCCAGTTTTTCGATCGGCGTCGTAATCCTCGTGGAAATGTAAGCATTGATGACCGCGAGGATGAATACGACAAAGGCAACAATAAACACGATCAGGATCCTTGTCTTTAACGCGTTTAAGGATACGCCGCCTAGAGCCGCCGCCCCGACGATCTTCCAGCCGGTATACCCGACCGTCTTGACCGTCACGGCACGCCCCTTTCCTTTATATTCCTCCTGATGGATCCCGTCCCTGTATTCCGCTGCCGCCTCAAGATTCTCATCCTCGAGCCCGGAGTAGATCAGCTGGGACTGCGGATGGTAGATCAGCTCCCCGTCCGCGCCGAGAAGATAGACATAGCCGCCGTTTCCCAAGGTGACCCCGTCAAACAGCTGTTCCAGGCTGTCATAACGGATATCGATGAGGAGAACACCCTGCTCCGTGGACGCGCCCTCCGTGATCTCCACCGCGCGCGCCGCTGAGATCACCCAGCGGTACTGGTTCTCCCCTGCGTCGAACACCCGTTGGACATGCGGGACTGAGAAATGAAGATTCTCCGTCTTTTTCAATGCCGCCTCAAACCACGGTTCCGCTGCCGGATCTGCCCCCATCTTGAGTCTCGTGGCAGGAACGGCCTCCAAAAGCTCTCCGTCTCTGGAAAACAGGGCGATATTCTCCACATTATCCTTGTTATTGTCGTAGAGAAGCGTCATCTCCTTGTTGACGCTCTGATTCCTCAGGTCCGCATTTTTTACGATCCCGTAGTATGTGGTGTCCGAAAGCTTCATGATTCCGCGGAGCCATACATCCACAGACCGGTTCAGCTGGTCGATCAGGATCTGGTTCTCCTCCTGCATCGTATCCGACATCTGCTTTGACATCCTGCTGTACAGGGACAGCCCGATAAAGATGCTCGCCGCTAGGGCTGTCACCGTAAAGTAGACGAAGATCATATAGCGGATGCTGGTCCGTTTGAAAAAGCTGCCCTCGTTTTCCGGTTTCATACCTCTCTCCCCCGTCGGTCCTACGACCGGCTTCCTCTGAATTTCGTCGGCGAAACGCCAAATTTTTTCTTGAATACGTAGCTGAAATAATTCTGTTCCTGGTATCCGACCTTTGCCGCGATCACATAGGTCTTGTCATCCGTCTTATTTAACAGCTCCACTGCCTTATTGAGACGCACATCCGTCAGATAACCGATATAGGTCTGCCCCGTCGCTTTTTTGAACATCGTCGAAAAATAGGCAGGACTCATGTGCAGCGTCCGGCAGACCTGCTCCACAGACAGGTCCGGATCCTGGTAATTCTCCATGATATACCGCTTCGCGCGCTCCATGCTCTGACGCGTCGTATTGTCACGCTCCTGGTCCATCGCCCCGTTGATCCTGAGCGCCGCCTCAAGAAGCCATTTTGAGAACTTCTCCCGGTTCATCACCTGCCGGATCATCATAAACGGGTCCGTTCCCATCCCGGCATCCCCAAAAAGCACTCCCATCTCCAGGTCGTACTGCTGGATAAGCTGGACTAGACAGTTCGCGACGCTGAACATGTAGGTCTGGTACTGCCGCGCATGGACCTTCGCGTCAGACATCCTTCCGATGATCCCGGAGACCACGGACCTTATCTTCTCCTCCGGGCCGAATTTTACTGCCTGGATGAGGGCTGACTCGTCCTCCGCGGTAAACTGGAGCTTTCCGGTGTTCACCGGCTCCACATCGTTGATGTAGATCGTACTGCCGCTCCCGACAATTGCGCAGTAGCCCAAGGCATCGAGCGCTGACCGGAAGGACTCACAGATCAGACCGAGCTCCGTCCGGCTGTGCCCGATCCCGATCGTTACCGGGATCATCAAGATCTTCCGGATCTCCTTGCAGATATCGCTTAAGATGTCGATCATGCTGGTCTGGGAGTTGTTCTCATCGATCGCCACGATCCCGGCGATCTCCGCGTCAGCCGCCCCGGAGAACGAGAACAGGGAGAATCTGCAGTACGGTTTCAGGTTCTCCTCAAGGATCTGCATCACAGAGATCGGGATCAGCTCCCGCTCCTCGTGGAGCGGAAGGATCAGCTCCCCTGACACTTCGGAAATTTCCGCTTTCACCGCAATGGAGATCCACTTTTTCGCTCCCGCAAGTGGGATATCGTACTGTTCCAGGCGGTCATTGACCGTTTTCCCGTCCATCTGGTGGCTCACAAGATCCTTTAGGAACTGCTCGCGCAGGATCGGCAGGCTGCGTCTGTAGTTTTCCCGCAGAAGGCTCACATCGCGCTTCTGCTCGATCTCCTCGTCGAGGCTCTCCTGGATCCTCCTCAGGATCGCCGTCAGCTCCTCCACATTCACGGGCTTTAAAATATACTCCGTCACATTCAGCTTGATCGCGCGCTTCGCATAATCGAAATCATCATATCCGGAAAAAATGACGATCTTCATCGATGGATACCTCTGGCGGATCTTCTCCGCAAGCGTCAGCCCGTCCATGTATGGCATCCGGATATCCGTGAGGACCACGTCCGGCTCTAAGGCTTCGATCTTCTCCAACGCGTCCTCCCCATTCTCCGCGTCCCCGACAACGGTAAATCCAACCGCCTGCCAGTCGATCTTGCGGATAATGCTCTTACGCACTTCCTCCTCGTCATCCACAAGGATAATTCTGTATAAGTCCATTTCCTGCTCCTATCTTTTAAAAGATCTGTTCCAGATGCTTCCGGATGACCGCCTCATCGGTCAGTTTTGCGATATGACCGTTCATGCCCGCCTTGATCGCTCCTTTTCGGAAACCGCCGTTTCCCCATTCTGACAGCCTGCCAGACCCGGAGTGCAGAGAAGGAGCATAACGGCTCCAAAGATTACAGAGCGCCTGCCCCCTCCTGTCCTTTTCTTTCTATTCAACGCAACAAGGTCCTGCATGTATTCCATCCTTTTCATCCGCCCCGGTCACCTTGCCTGTTTCCGTGCTTTTTTATTCGCATACATATTCGCGTCCGCGCGCGCTTTTGTGTCGGAAATGCTCTCCTGCTCCTCGATCAGGGCACTGCCGTATGAGGCACCTGGGAGCATATGCAGCGATTTTTTCTGTTTTTCTATGATCCAGTAAAATTTCTCCCTGCAGTATTTTTCCTTCTCCGGTTTCCTGAACAGGACGCAGAACTCATCTCCGCCAATCCGGTAACAGTTTCCATAGCGGGAATACGCCTTTTTCAGACATTCCGCGATCACCTTCAGGCACTGGTCCCCCGCCTGATGACCGTATGTATCGTTGATGTACTTAAAATTGTCGAGGTCGAGGACGATCAGCATCTTATCCTCCGGCTGGAGGTTCAGTGTCCGGTTCAGATAGCTCTTCTGGCTTAAGAGTCCCGTCAATCCATCCAGCTGGTTCCACATTTCATTGCAGTAGATGTAATAGAGCACTGAGATCAGGGTACTTTGCCATGATATTGACCGGGCGGAGTCTTACCGGAGTCCCATCCACGATCACGGTAACCAGCTCAAGGACTGAGATCACGCCGATCAGGATGAAGGTCAGCAGAAAAGTCCTTCTCTGTCTCGGAAACAGCGCTTCACTGAAATTGACGAGCATACACATGAACCCAAGGACAAAACAATTGATAACCGTCAAAGAAAAAAATAGAGATCCGGCATATCAGGTTCCTCTCTTTCAGATACTAAACGGGCACGCCGCCTTCCGGCGACAACGCTGTTACGTATAATTATACTGTGGAAGCATATAATCGTCAAGCCAGCCCTCCGGTAGGTTTGCGCGCCCTTTCCCGTCCCGGTCCAGCCTGAACTGTGGTTTTGCCTGTCCTCTTCGTTTTTTATTAAATATCATTATACTGCTTACTACTGTTTCTGGCAATGCTGCGGTCAGGTGTTTTTAAGACATTGGGCTGTAACGAAAAAGAGTGCGCATCTTTGGCACGTCAGTGCCTGTTTTCTAAAAGACATCCAGGTCCATTCCATTCACCACAGGACCTTCGTAACCGGCATTCCGTATCTCCTCAAGGATCGCCTCGTTTCTTCTCGCCATCTCGGCTCCCACATCCACCGTGTTGTCCTGGATCTCCATGTGATAGATCCGGTGGTATGTGACGAGAAGCTTTGGTCCTGCCTTCTTCGCGATCTCTGCAAGATCCACACTCAGGGTGTGAACCTCCCGATGGTATTTCTGCCACTTCGGTTCCCTCGCGGCAAGACCTGCCGTGTATTCTACTTCATGGAGAAGAATATCACAGCCCTTTGCCTTTTCCGCAACGATCTCAAGCGGCGCGGTATCCCCACTGATCACGATCACCCGGTCCGGCGTCGTAAATTTGAAGCCATAGCTCTCAAGCGTCCCATGGCTCACCGGGAAGGCTTCGACTGTCACACGGTCATCCCGGTAGATAACTCCGGAATTTATTTCCTGTGTTTCCACCCGGTATCCCACTTCATTTGCCTTTTCAAAACCGTTGATCCGGAAATCAATATCCACCTTGTAGGCCTTTAGCAAATGCTCTGTCATATCCCGGATCCCTTTCGGTCCAAATACCCGGAGTGGTTCTTTCCGCTCCAGGACCCATGGGGTAAAGATCAGGTCCGGGTATCCTACCGTGTGATCCGTGTGCAGGTGTGTGCAGAACGCGGTCACCAGCCTGTCCGGGCGAAGCGCGTCGATCCCGTTCCGGTATGCCTTCGCCGCCTGGCGGACGACCCCCGGACCGAAATCAACGAGGTACGCCCGGTCGCCAACAACGACCGCAGAGGACGGACCGCTGGCATCCGGGCACGCGTTCGGCGTTCCGGTACCGAGAAGTACAAGTTTTGTCTCCATCATGATTCTCTCTCCTTTTTCCCTTCCGCGCTTCATCCCTGCTTCTGTTCGTTTTCATCCTCCACATGCCGGATCGAGATTCCGGTAAAGCCGTAAAAGATGCTGAAAAACGGAGTCAGATATAACAGGAACAGATATGGGAAGAACGCAGACCATGCGACGCCGAGCGTTCCCGCCATGTATACGCAGTACCCATGCCACGGGATCATCGGTCCGGAGAGCGTTCCCGCATCCTCCAGGCTTCTCGATAAAATCTCCGGGGCAATCTTTCTCTCCTTAAACAACGGTTTCATCATGTTTCCGGTCAGGACATGGGACATCGGCTGGGAACAGCTGATCAGGCTTGTGATATAACCGACGAGGAGCGTCGCGAAGATCAGGCCGCCATCGCTGTTAATCCGTCCGGTGATCGCGCGCAGGATGTTGTCAAGAACACCCAATCTGTCCAGCATGCCGCCCATTCCGACCGCGAAACAGATGATCGCCACATACTGCAGCATGCTGCTCATACCGCCACGGTTTAAGATCGTTTTCAGAACAGCCTCCTCAATCTGGGTCGTATAGCCGTTGTAAGCAACACGGATGATGCTCTGGAGCGTCGCGCTCTGGCAGAAGAACGCAACCGCACCGGCGCACACCGAGGACAGTCCCAGGGATACGATCGCGTTGACTTTACATAAGAGCAGGACAATGATAACCGCCGCCGGGATCAATGTCACAAGACCAAGTTTAAATTCTCCCTGAAGTGCCTCCGTGTAGACAAGAAGGTTTCCCTCTTCATAACCACCGGAGGTCTGACTGATCCCGAGAATGACAAACAGGACCAGGCTGATCACAAAGGTCGGCAGCGTTGTCCATAACATGGACCGCACATGATCGTTGAGCTTCGCGCCCGCAACAGCCGGGGCAAGATTCGTCGTATCGGAGAGCGGGCTTAACTTATCCCCGAACATGGCACCGCAGATGACTGCGCCTGCCACCATTCCAGGATTGATTCCCATCGCATTTCCAATCGCCATCATCGCGACACCGGCACTTCCGACCGAGCCGTAGGATGTTCCGGTCACAAGACTTAAAACGGCGCAGAATACAAGTGTCAACGGCAGGAGCCAGGTTGGATCGATCAGTTTCAGACCGCCTGCGATGATCGTGGCGATCGTACCGCTCTGGAGCCAGGTACCGATCATGACGCCGATCGCCATAAGCAGACATAGTGTCGGAACGACCACACGGATCGCGTCGTAGGCACCACTCACAACATGGTCATATTTGATCTTTAACCATTTACAAAACAGATAGATGATGATCCAGCTGAAAAACAGTCCGATCATCGGTCCTCCCGTCTTCAGCCGGATGCAGACTGCGACTGATCCGATGATCAGAAGCAGGAGCAGAAGCGACTGAGGCATATTCAGTTTCTTTTCTACACTCATAACAATTTTCTCTCCCCTGAAACTCATTTTTCAATTTAAAGCATTAAACTTTAAAGTGCTGTATTATTATATCGAATATTCAGGAAAATTGCAAGAGCTCACACAAATTAAAATAGCCGGAACCCACAGAAATACTGGATTCCGGCTGTTTTTAACAGCTTATATGAATGATTCGATATAAGCTGCATTTTCGCTTTATGAATTATTTACCCATCTGAGCAGCAACCTCAGCTGCGAAGTCCTCGTTTTTCTTCTCAAGACCTTCACCAGTCTCGAAACGAACGAAGCTCTTAACTTCGATGTTAGCGCTGTTCTCTTTAGCAACCTGTGCTACATACTGAGCTACGGACTGCTTGCCGTCCTCTGCTTTTACGTAAACCTGGTCTAAGAGACAGATCTCTTTCATCTCTTTGTTGATACGACCCTGGATCATACCCTGGATAACCTTCTCCGGCTTGGAAGCTTCCTTCGGATCGTTCTGGATCTGAGCCATAAGGATGGATTTCTCATGCTCGATGTAATCTGCGCTTACTTCGTTGCGGTTTGTGTACTTCGGGTTAAGAGCTGCAACCTGCATACAAACGTTCTTTGCCATCTCTTTTACAGCGTCGTTTACAACATCTGTCTGAACGTCAAGAAGAACACCGATTCTGCCGCCTGCATGAATATAGGAAGAAACGAAACCGTTCTCCTCTGTAACCTGTTTGAAACGACGGATGCTCATGTTCTCACCGATGATGGAGATTTCAGAAGAAAGAGCTTCCTTAACAGTAAGGCTCTCATCTGCTGTCCACTTCTCGTCCATAAATGCATCCATATCTGTCGCTGTTGTTGTAAGAGCCTGAGCTGCTACCTGAGCAACGTATGCCTGGAACTTAGCGTTCTTAGCAACGAAGTCTGTCTCAGAGTTAACCTCAACGATAACAGCTTTCTTCTCGTCTGCTGCCATAGCTGTGTCAACGATACCCTCAGCTGCGATACGTCCAGCTTTCTTCTCAGCGCCTGCAAGTCCTTTTTCTCTTAAGAACTCAACTGCTTTGTCCATGTCGCCGTCTGTAGCAGAAAGGGCTTTCTTACAGTCCATCATTCCAGCGCCTGTCATTTCTCTTAAATCTTTTACCATTTTAGCTGTAACTGCTGCCATGTTTCATTTCCTCCGAATCATATTAAAGAATCAAAACGTGTCTTTTCGGAAGAAGGTGCTGCCACTGACAGCACCTCCTTGGATTCCTTATAACAACTTAAGCCTCTGCGTTCTCCTCAGCTGCTTCTGCTTCCTCAGCCTCGCCCTGTTTAGCCTCGATGACAGCGTCTGCCATCTTGGAAACGATAAGCTTAACGGCTCTGATAGCGTCGTCGTTACCCGGAATTACATAGTCGAGTTCTTCCGGATCGCAGTTTGTATCAGCGATACCGATCAGAGTGATTCCAAGTGTGTGAGCTTCCTGTACACAGATTCTTTCCTTCTTCGGATCTACGATAAAGATAGCGTCCGGGATCTTCTTCATGTCCTTGATACCGCCAAGGTTCTTCTCAAGCTTCTCCCACTCTTTCTTTAACTCGATAACTTCCTTCTTCGGAAGTACGTCGAATGTTCCGTCCTCAGACATCTTCTCGATTGCTTTTAATCTAGCGATTCTGGACTGGATGGTCTTGAAGTTTGTAAGCATACCGCCAAGCCATCTCTCGTTTACGTAGTACATTCCGCAACGCTCTGCCTCAGTCTTGATAGCGTCCTGAGCCTGCTTCTTTGTACCTACGAAAAGGATTGTGCCGCCCTCAGCTGCGATATCAGCAACTGCCTTGTAAGCCTCATCAACTTTGCCTACAGATTTCTGAAGGTCGATGATGTAGATACCGTTTCTCTCTGTGTAGATGTACGGTGCCATTTTCGGGTTCCATCTTCTTGTCTGGTGACCGAAATGTACGCCGGCTTCCAGAAGCTGTTTCATTGAAATTACGCTCATGTTTTTTTCCTCCATTTGGTTGTTTTCTTCCGCCTGCATCTCACTTCCACGAACACCTGAGCTTCTCAGGCACCACTCGCAGAATCCGCAGACGTGCATAATATCAGCTTTTTCACTATATCATAAGTCATTTTTCACTGCAAGCACTTTTTCTATTTTTTTTGATTTTTTTCCATTACATTTGATTTTATAAAAAAACAAGGTCATTCGGGCATGCGGCGGCAGGGATTCTTCTATATATAATAGACCTTTTAATAGTCTTTTCTCTCCTTAAATCCCTCATGCACCAGATACAGCCTGATCTATCTGATATCATACAACAATTCATATTAAAAAAAGAGGCGCGGCTTTTCACCCAGCCGCGCCTCTTTTCCACAGGTCTCCCTGTCTTATTTTGTATTTACTGCCTTTAAGGCTTTTAACTCATCGAATACCACATCGTTTAAGACCTTAATGTAGGTTCCCTTCATACCGGAAGAACGGGACTCGATAACCCCGGCACTCTCGAATTTGCGGAGTGCGTTTACGATCACGGAGCGGGTGATCCCGACTCTGTCGGCGATCTTGCTGGCTACAAGGATTCCCTCGTTTCCGTCAAGCTCCTCGAAGATATGGGTGATCGCTTCTAACTCGGAGAAGGATAAGGTGCTGATCGCAGATTTTACGATCTGGACTTTTCTTGTCTCCTCGGCGTTCTCCTCGTTTACGGAACGCATCATCTCCAGGCCGACAACGGTCGTGCCATACTCGCAGAGGATAATATCATCGATATCGTACTGCTCGTCGGATTTGTACATAAATAAGGTTCCGAGGCGCTCACCTGCGATATCGATCGGAGCGATGATCGCCTGGTACTTCTTTACGTTCTCTTCAGCGAAGCCGAGAGTCGCAAGGTTTACATTCTCCTTGGTGGAAAGGACACTTAAGAGGCGTTCGTTAAACATTTTATCGACATAGCCGCCTACCTTGTCCTCAATCAACTCGTGGATTTCATCAACACCAGGACAGATGCTGACACCCAGGACTTTTCCTTTCTTGCTGATCACGAGAATGTTCGACAGCAAAATTTCGCTTAAAACTTTACAGATGTCGTTGAATACGACCTTGTGCGAATTGTTGTTGTGGAGCAGTTTGTTTATTTTTCTGGTCTTATCCAATAATTCAACACTCATTTCCGAAAACCTCCTTTACTTTCTGATATCGTACGAATAATATTAGATCGATTAAATTGTAACACGATATTTCCAGAATTTCAAGACTTTTTCGGATAATTAAGATAAATCGAAATAAATTGTCAAGTTCTTATCACGTTTTGGAAGTTTGAACAATTGAAATTGTACCATTTGTTTACGGCAAATATCCGGCAGAGCCTCTTCTGGGCGCTCTGCCGGATCTTGATCTCGTTATATTAATCTTCTTTTTCTTCCTTATTTTCCTTCATCGGCATCACAAATCCGCACTGCTCATTGGCGCAGACGAGTTTGTTTCCTTTTTCCACCATGTAGCTGCCGCACTCCGGGCACTTCTCAGTGGATGGTTTCTGCCAGGACATGAAATCACAGTCCGGGTTAGCTTCACAGCCGTAATACTTTCTTCCCTTTTTCGTCTTCTTAATGATAACTTCTTTTCCACACTTCGGGCACGGGATTCCAGTCTTCTCCAAATACGGCTTTGTGTTTCGGCATTCCGGGAATCCGGGACATGCGAGGAATTTTCCATGAGGACCATATTTGATGACCATCCTTCTTCCGCAGAGCTCGCAGATCTCATCGGACTCCTCATCTGCGATATGGACAGTCTCCAAGGTTCTCTGCGCCTCTTCCACCGCTTCCATAAGATCAGGGTAGAAGTTTCTTACGATGGTCTTCCACGGAGTCAGGCCCTCTCCGACACTGTCTAACAGGTACTCCAGGTTCGCGGTGAAGGCAATGTCCACGATGCTCGGAAAGCACTGCTTCATGATCCGGTTAACGACCTCGCCGATCTCGGTCACATAGATGTTCTTATTCTCTTTTACCACATAACGGCGGGCTAAGATCGTTGTGATCGTCGGCGCATAGGTACTCGGGCGGCCAATGCCCTGTTCCTCCATGGCTTTTACCAGGGATGCCTCTGTGTAATGGGCCGGCGGCTGGGTAAAGTGCTGGGCGCTCACGAGATCCGCAAGCTCAAGCTCCTCACCTTTTTCCAGCTTCGAGAGGATCTGGTTTTTCTCCTCTTTCTCATCCGCCTCGATATAGACGGACATGAAGCCGTCGAACTTCAGTCTGGATGCCGTCATCGTAAACTCGTTTCCGCCCGCTCCGATCTTTACGGATGTTGTCTCATAGACAGCCGCGGACATGCGGCTCGCCGTGAAGCGCTTCCAGATCAGCTGGTAGAGGCGGAACTGGTCTCGTGCCAGGGATTCTTTTACCTTTACAGGTGTTAAGGAAAGATTTGTCGGACGGATCGCCTCGTGGGCATCCTGGATCTTTCCGCTGTTCTTCTTTGTATTTTCACCCTGGGACAGGTAATTCTCGCCGTAGTTTTCAGCGATGAAATCACTTGCCATCTTCTCTGCTTCCTCAGCCACACGGGTGGAATCGGTACGCAGGTAGGTGATGAGACCGACGGTGCCATGGCCCTTTACATCAACGCCCTCGTAGAGCTGCTGGGCGAGGCGCATGGTCTTCTGGGTAGAAAAGTTCAACGCCTTGGACGCTTCCTGCTGCAGGGTACTCGTTGTAAACGGAAGCGGCGGTTTCTTCGTGCGCTCCCCGTTTCTGATATCTGTCACGATAAATTTCTGTCCCTTTAAGGACTCAAGTAAAGCGTCAAGCTCCGCCTTGCTCCTGATCTCCGTTTTTCCATCTTTGTCATTATGAAAATGGGCTGCTGCCGGTTTCTTTGAACCCGGAGCTTTTAACATCGCGTCGAGGCTCCAGTATTCCTCCGGGATAAACGCGGAGATCTCCTCTTCCCTGTCGCAGATCATGCGGAGGGCCGCAGACTGGACACGGCCAGCGCTAAGGCCTCTCTTAACCTTCTCCCAGAGGATCGGGCTGATCTTATAGCCAACAATACGGTCCAGGATACGCCTCGTCTGCTGAGCGTCCACCAGGTTCATATCGATATCGCGGGGTGCCTTTAAGGACGCCTTTACCGCATTTTTCGTGATCTCATTGAAGCTGATCCTGTATACTTTTTTATCTTTTACCTCGTCAAGCTTTAACGCTTTCATCAAATGCCAGGAAATCGCTTCTCCCTCACGGTCAGGGTCAGTTGCGAGATAAATTTTATCTGCTTTTTTTACTTCCTTCCGAAGCTTCGCAAGGATATCTCCCTTGCCCCGGATCGTAATATATTTCGGTTCATAATCATTTTCCACATCAATTCCGAGCTGGCTCTTCGGAAGATCTCTCACGTGTCCGTTGGACGCGTCGACCTCATATGTGCTTCCCAGGAATTTTTTAATTGTTTTAACCTTTGCAGGAGACTCTACAATCACAAGACTGTTCGCCATATTCTTCACATCCTTCTGCAATCATTCCGCTTTTTTATAATATTGATTCCCGGTTCCAAAAACAAGTCCCGCAAGCTCCAGCTTTAAAAGGGCTTCCATACATTCTGTCACGGAGAGTCCGCAGAGTGCGGCGATCTCTTCCAGATATCTGGGGCGCGAATCAACCGAAGCATACACCAAATTTTCGTTCTTGGCAAGCCTATTTTGTGAAAATTTATGAATCGTTAATTTTCTTTCGTATTTCATTCCGAGGAATTCCAGCACATCCGAGGGGCTTAAAAGCATGTTCGCACCGCCCTGGATCAGGCGGTTGCAGCCACCGCTTAATGGGTCATTTGCCCGTCCCGGAAGGGCGAAAACTTCTTTTCCCTGCTCCAGGGCAAAGTCCGCCGTGATCAGGGATCCGCTCTTCTCCCTCGCTTCTATTATAATAACCGCATCAGCGAGGGCGCTGATGATCCGGTTGCGCATGGGGAAATTCATGGCGGCGGGGCGGGTTCCCGGGACGAACTCCGAGAGGATGCCGCCGTTTTCCTCCATGGCATGGAAAATTTTGTAATTTTCCCGTGGGTAGCAGACGTTTACCCCGCAGCCTAAGACTGCGTAGGTGGGCTTTCCCCGCTCGATGGCGCCTCTATGGGCATAGCCGTCCACGCCTGCTGCCATGCCGCTGATGATGTTGATTCCGGCGTTAGCGAGTTCCCCGGCGTAGAAGCCTGCCGCTTCCTTCCCGTACTCCGTGCAGGCCCTCGCGCCAACGATGGCCACCGACGGGACCTCGTTTTCCGGAAGACTGCCTTTTATGAAGAGAGCTGCCGGGCGGTCTTTATATGGAAGAAACCGGGTCGGATAGTCCGGGTCGCATTCCGCGACGAAGCGGATGTTCTTCTGTGCCAGACCGGCAAACTCCTTCCGCCATACGGATTCATATTTTCTCGACTCAAGGAATACCTCCGCGCGTCGCTCTGTGAGGGCTCCTGATTTCCGCAGTTCCTGGGGCTTTGCTGCCCAGGCAGACATGCAGCTCCCGAATGTGTCTTTCAGGCCTCTGATCGTTACACCGCCGAAACCGGGAACGTGGCAGAGGCAGTAGAGAGCTTCGCGGTCGGTGAGTGTATTACTTGTCATATTTCATATTCTCCTTTTAATTTCCCCAGAATTTATCGCGGTTCTTCACATAAGACACTGCTTCACAGAGATCCGGGAGCCGGATTTTCTCTTCTCCTGCAAGATCTGCCGTTGTCCGTGCTACTTTCAGGATTCGGTCATGCATTCTGGCCGAAAGGGCGAGCTTTTTAAAAATTTCTTCCATAAACTTTTCTTCCTCACGTCCGAGCCCGCAGAATTTCCGTATATGACGTCCTGACATTTCACCGTTACAGCGGACATTTTCACCTGCGAAACGTTCTCTCTGGATCTTCCTTGCCTGTTCCACACGGGCACGGATTTCACGGGATGATTCGTTATTTCCACTGCTTTTGATATCTCCGTAAGTGATCGGTGATGCCTCCACGCAGATATCGATCCTGTCTAACATCGGTCCCGATACTTTCTGTAAATACCGGGTTATTTGTCCCTCGGTGCAGCGGCAGCGGGAACGATCTGGGAAATGACCGCAGGGACAGGGGTTCATGGCTGCAACGAGCTGGAAATTCGCTGGATATGTCACGGAAGCTTCCACTCTTGAGACAGTCACCTCCCGTTCCTCCAAAGGCTGACGCAACGTCTCCAGGGCTGCTCTGGAGAATTCCGGGAACTCGTCAAGGAACAAAATACCGCCGGTTGCAAGAGAGATCTCCCCCGGCTTCGGTCTTCTCCCACCTCCGGTCAGTGCCTGAACCGACACTGTGTGATGGGGTGCCCGGAACGGACGTATCCGGATCAAAGGCTCTTTGGCTGTCAGGAGATGGCTCACACTATAGATTTTTGAGATCTCGATGCTCTCTGCGATATCAAGCCCCGGCATGATCGTCGGCATTCTTTTTGCCAGCATGGTCTTTCCAGCTCCCGCAGGACCAACGATCAAAAGATTATGTTTTCCAGCTGCCGCCACCTCGGCTGCTCTTCTGAGCAGCGGCTGACCGGAAAGTTCTGAAAAATCCACCTCGTAACGGTTCATGGAATTCTGCAATTCGTCCATATTTATCGTTGACTCCGCCTGCATAGGAAGCTTTCCCGAAAGCACCTCCAGGAGATGTCTCAGATCCCGGATCCCATAAAGTTCCATTCCCCCTATAACGGATGCTTCATTCACATTCTCCACAGGTAAAAATACACGTTTAAAACCACTTTCCCGTGCCTGGTCTGTAAGTGCCATAACCCCAGGAATTCCCCGAACAGTCCCGTCCAGCCCCAGTTCTCCGAACAAGACAGCGTCTTTGAGATCTTTCGCCCGAAATCCACCGTAGGCGGATAAAATGGCAGCGGCGATCGCGAGGTCGAATCCGGTCCCTTCCTTTCTAAAATCTGCCGGGGACAGGTTGATCGTGATCTTTTTGGGCGGCAGGGAAAGTCCGAGATTTTTGATCGCCGTCCGCACCCTGTCTCCGCCTTCCCGTACCTCGGACGCAAGGTAACCTACGAGGATCAGCCCCGGAAGTCCATCGCTGACGTCCGCCTCCACGGTCACATTCTTTCCCTCCATGCCGCGAAGGTATATGCTGTTGATTTTACTGAACAAAAAGACTCCTTTCCAAACATGTTTAAGATGTTTTTGCTTTGCTGAATTTTTCAGAACTATTTTTGACAGGTGAATTTTTCACCATTGTTGATAATATAGATGTATTTAAGAATGTTTAAGAAAAATATTGGTAACTGTCCAGTAAGTCTGCGCACTTGCTGCGCTGACCGTAAGAAAACATAGGCTGGAAGGCAAAAATCCCATCAGCGAAGCTGATCAGGAATGGATTTTTGCGTGTAACTATGAAGGTACTGAATCGTTACAAATATTGAATTTATAGCAGACTGACCCGCAGATCAGCGCAGCCAGTCTGCCGCTTTTATCTCAGTCGAGAAGACTCCCACCTCATTAGGTGGTGAGTAATAGCAAATTTGTCTCAGTGGGAGTTGGGTCTCCGGCTGAGATAAACGCTCCGCGGGGATGCGCAGTGATTCTGTATGGAATATGTCAGCTTTGCTGACCAGAATCACGCGCCAAGTCTCACGGACGTTCGACTTGAATTATTTGTTGTTCTCATGCTCCTCGATCCACTCCAGAATATCCCCAGATACCTGTTCGCGGTTGAGTTCATTTAAAAGTTCATGCCTCGCACCCTCATAAAAGCCGATGGAGAGATCTTCTACCCCTGCTTTATCATAGCGGTCGTAAACTCTCCGCACGCCTTTTGTCTCCTCTCCCACCGGATCTTTGCTTCCGGAGAGGATCAGGACCGGGAGGTCGGTGCGCATTTTGCCTGCTTTTTCGAGCTTTGCGGTCTTTAAGATCACCTCGAAGAAATCCCGGTATGCGCCCGCAGTGAAAATAAAGTTCGTCAGCGGGTCGTCCCCGAAGGCGCGGTCTCTCTTTTCATCCCTGGACAGCCAGTCGTAAGGCGTCTTCGTCGGCTTGAATTTCCGGTTATAGTTTCCAAGGGACAGGTTGTAGAGCATTTTGCTCCTGTATCTCGTCCCTTTCCTCTTACAGACAGAGTCCGCCAGCATATATCCGAACCGCACCTCAGCGTCCTTCGGCGCTCCGGTTCCGAGCAGGATCACACCGTCGATTCCGTCCTTGTAGACGGTCAGATATCGTCTCGCGAAGAACGACCCCATACTGTGCCCCAAAAGAAAAATCGGCACACCCGGATATTTTCTCTGTGCATGGACCGTCACACGGCGCATATCACGGATCACGGAGACAGCGCCCGCATGGTCACCGAAATATCCCCTGTCCTCCTCCGCTGCCGCGGTCTTTCCGTGGCCTAAGTGGTCATTCCCGAGAACATAGATCCCGTGTCCCGCAAGGAATTCCGCAAACTCCCGGTATCTTCCCACATGTTCCATCATTCCATGGGCAATCTGGACGACGGCTTTCACCTCGCCGTTTGGAATCCATTCCATACAGTGGAGATTCGCAAGACCGCTGCTGGATGGTATATAAAATTCATGGATCTCCATAATTTCTGCCTCCTGTGCATAAAACATTTTCGATTTTAGCTAACAGGCACTCAAATACCCGTTCCGCCCGTCATCAGTACTCATCGAAGAGTTTTATAAATATAGTCCTAGTATAACACGCACTCAAAACTTTCCCTAGGAAACATCTGTTAAAATTTCATAAACTTTATCTAAATCGAAATTAAATGTGTCCGGCGCATTCCGCTATCCTGTATGGTCACCCACACCGGGCTGCACTCTGCGCAGGCGCAAAAAAGCCCCGCAGGCGCTCTCACACCAGCGGGGACTTTCTAACTTTCCAATGCTTCCAACCTCAATTACAAGACAGTCGTCATGTCCGATCAGTCTTTCTTCATCAGCTTTACCATAACAGCCTTCTGCGCATGCAGGCGGTTCTCTGCCTCATTGAAGATCTCGTCGGCATGTTCCTCGAAGACTTCCTCGGTGATCTCCTGTCCGCGGTATGCCGGGAGACAGTGCTGGACCATAGCGCCCGCGTTTGCGGCTGCGAGGAGCTGTCTGTTGATCTGGTAGTCCTTGAAGATTTTCTTTCTCTCCTCTTTCTCCGCTTCTTCTCCCATCGAAGTCCATGTATCTGTGATCAGAATATCCGCACCGGACGCCGCCATAAACGGATCTGTCTCCAAGGCAAACTTATCGCCGTAGCCCTTCGTGAATTCAAGGACAGCTCCGTCCGGCTTGTATCCGTCCGGTGTCGCGACCGCCACGTTCATTCCGACCTTTAAGCCACCAACGATCAGGGAGTTTGCCATATTGTTGCCGTCACCGATGAAGCACATTTTGAGTCCGGAGAAGCTTCCGAACTTCTCACGGATCGTCATGAGGTCCGCAAGGACCTGACACGGATGACAGAAATCCGTCAGGCCGTTGATGACCGGGATGGAACCAAATTTTGCGAGGTTCTCCACTTCCTTCTGCTCAAAGGTACGGATCATGATACCGTCAAGGTATCTTGACAACACGCGGGCAGTATCCTGAACCGGCTCTCCACGGCCGATCTGCAGATCTCTGGAGGACAGAAACAATGCATGTCCACCCAGCTGATACATTCCTGTCTCGAAGGAAACCCTCGTTCTTGTGGAGGATTTCTGGAAGATCATTCCCAGTGTCTGCCCTTTTAAAAGCTCATGAGGAATGTTGTGCTTTCTTTCATATTTTAACTGGTCTGCCAGATCCAGAATTCCAATGATCTCCTCTGTACTGAGATCCAGTAATTTTAATAAGTTCTTCATGATTCAAATACCCCTTTCATGGCCTCAAGTGCCTGATCGATCTCTTCATAGGTGATAACAAGCGGCGGCAGCAGACGGATCGCGTCCGTTCCGGCTGTCAGGACGAGAACGCCCTTTTCCATAAGCTTTGCAACATATCCGGCGCGCTTTTCGGGATCCACGATGATACCTAACATGAGTCCCATGCCGCGGACATTCTTCACTGCCGGGGAGTGAAATCCCAGGACTTTTTCTTTGATGTAAGCGCCCTTTTCCTCAACCTCTTTTAAGAATTCCGGCTTCATCACCGTGTCGAGGACCACATTCGCAGATGCCGCGCTCACTGGGTTTCCGCCGAAGGTGGATCCGTGGGTTCCCGGTCCCATAACATCCGCGCAGGACTTCGCAGCCAGCACGCCGCCGATCGGCAGACCGCCGCCGAGACCTTTTGCCATGGTCACGATATCCGGAGCAATTCCGTACTGCTCATAGGCGAAGAGGCTGCCGCATCTTCCGATGCCGGTCTGGACCTCATCCACGATGAGCAGGATATCGTTCTCCTTACAGTATTTTGCCACACCCTGGACAAATTCCTTATCGAGCGGCAGAACGCCGCCCTCGCCCTGGATCATCTCCATCATGACGGCGCAGCAGGTCTTGTCTGCCTTTGCGGTCACATCCGCCAGGTCATTTGCCTTCGCGTAGGCAAAGCCTTCCGTGAATGGGAAGAAGTACTGGTGGAACTTCTCCTGGCCGGTTGCCTTTAAGGTTGTAACAGTTCTTCCATGGAAGGACTGGATCAGTGTCACGATGGTGTTCCTTCCCTCACCGTATTTATCGAAGGAATATTTTCTCGCGAGCTTGATGGCGCCTTCATTCGCCTCCGCACCAGAGTTTGCAAAGAAGATCTTTCCCATCCCTGTGGCTGTCACGAGCTTCTCTGCGGCGCTCACCATGGGCTCCGTGTAGTAAAGGTTGGAAGCGTGCATGAGCTTTTCCGCCTGTTTTGTCACGGCATTTACGATCGCCGGATTTCCGTGGCCTAAGCTGTTTACTCCGATCCCGGAGGTCAGATCCACGTACTTTTTTCCGTCCGCATCCCAGAGTGTCGCGCCTTTTCCGTGGTCAAGGACGATGCCGAACCGTCCGTATGTATGCATGATATATTCTGAATCTTTTTTCTTGATCTCTTCCGCTGTCATATCGTACCTCCTGTGGCAACTGATTCGACAGATCCACGTGTTTTCTATGTTTCTTTGAAAAAACGTGTACTCTGGCACATTCCGCGCCGGATACGTTTTCTTACAGGAACCTGCATCTTCACATGGATCTGCGTCTGCCTTTTATGAAAACATGGTTCCTACACCTTCATTTGTAAGCAGCTCGATTAAGATCGAGTGCGGCACACGGCCATCCTGAATGTTCGCGCGCTCCACGCCCTGACGGACACACTCCACGCAGCAGTTGACCTTCGGGATCATGCCGCCCTTGATGATGCCCTCCCTGACGAGAGACGGAACTTCCGAAACCTTCAGGCGTTTAATCAGTGTGGATTCATCGGACGGATCTCTCAAAAGTCCTCTTACATCCGTGAGCATGATCAGCTTTTTCGCCTTTAACGCGATGGCAAGCTTCTCAGCCGCTGTATCCGCGTTGATGTTGTAGTTGCAGGTATCGTCAATTCCTGCAGCAACACAGGTAACTACCGGGATATAGCCTTTTTCCAGCATATCAAGGACGATCTGCGGATTTGTCTTAACGATGTCACCCACATAGCCGTATTCCGTTCCGTCCGGATCGTTCAATTTGACTGCCTCAAACAGGCCGCCGTCCATTCCGCTTATTCCCACGCCTTTTCCTCCGGCATTTTTTAAGAGTGTTACCAGATTCTTATTGAGCTTTCCGCAGAGGACCATCTGGACCGCTTCCATCGTCTCTTTGTCTGTATAGCGCAGACCCTTGATGAATTTGGACTCTTTTCCGGTCTTCTTTAAAAGTTCCCCGATCTCCGGACCGCCGCCGTGGACGAGAACGACTTTCACACCCACGAGATTTAAGAGGACGATGTCACGGATGACCGCCTGCTTTAAATCCTCATTGATCATGGCGTTTCCGCCGTACTTTACGACTACGATCTTTCCATTATATTCCTGAAGATACGGGAGCGCCTCCACAAGGACGCCCGCTCTTGTCTCCGGTTTCAGATTTTCCATAAATTTTCTCCTTCTTTTCAGATTGCACCCAATAGAATCAGGCGATTTATTTATAAATTCAGTCCCGCTGTCTCCTCAAATCCCAGCATCAGGTTCATGTTCTCCACCGCCGCGCCGGAAGCGCCTTTTCCGAGATTGTCAAACAGCGCCGTGATGATCGTCTGACCTTCATGTCCATTGACGACCAGTTCCATGCTGTCCTTCCCCGCCATGGTCCCGGCGGCGATCATCGGATCCTCATATCCGAACGGATGGACTTTTATGACCTTCTTTCCGTCATAGTGGGCAGCCAGCGCCCCGTGGATATCTTTCGCTGTGGGATTTCCCTTTAACATGGAGTTCTGCAGCATGACGGTGACTGCCATTCCTTTATAATAGTCATCCACGATCGGGCAGAACACCGGCGGAATATCAAGTCCGCAGATCTTCTGCATCTCCGGCAGATGCTTATGCTTCAGGCTCAGACCGTAAATTCTCGGTGTGTTGTAGAGCTCCGGCTTCTCCGGGGACTCGTACTCCGCGATCATCTTCTTTCCGCCTCCAGAGTATCCGGTGAGGGAAAATACAGTGAGGGGCGTCTCCTTCGGGATCATTCCAGACGCCACGAGCGGATAGACCGGGATCACGAATCCTGACGCATGGCAGCCCGGATTTGCTGTGAATTTTGCATGAACGACTGCATCTTTATGCATATCGGAAAGCTCCGGAATCCCGTATGCCCAGCCGGGTGCTGTACGGTGCGCCGTGGACGCGTCGATGATCCTCGCGGAATCCTTCTCCACAAAACTCACCGCCTCCTTCGCCGCCGCATCCGGCAGGCAGAGGAAGGTGATATCCGCCGCGTTGATGAGTTTCTTTCTCTCATCCGGGTCTTTCCTCTTTGTTTCATCAATTAACAGGAGTTCAATATCGTCTCTTGATGCAAGTCTGTCGTAGATCTGGAGTCCTGTGGTTCCTTCTTTTCCGTCAATGTATACCTTTGGCTTCATAATTGTTCTCCTCTCGCTCATAGATTGTGCTGGATTCCAGGTTCGTCTCCCATCCGCCGTGAATTTGTGGGGTGCGGATGGAGACCGTGAATATTTTTGAATAATTTTGCATAATTATAACTCTATGTGTATATTTATGCAAGTGTTTTTTTGCCTTTTTACAGCGTTTTTATGAAACTTTCTTTGTAACTGTTCAGTAGGTCTGCGCACTTGCTGCGCTGACCGTAAGAAAACATAGGCTGGAGGGCAAAAATCCCATCAGCGAAGCTGATCTGGAATGGATTTTTGCGTGTAACTATGAAGGTACTGAATAGTTACCTTTCTTTTATCATAATTTCCTGCTGCACAAAAAGCAGAGGTTTCATGCACACGGATTCGTGCATTCGCAAAACCTCTGCTTCTTATCTGTTATTTCCCATACACGGGAACATTCATATTATTTCGATTTTTCTTCCGCAATCTGTTCCGTCTCCGGATTTACAAACCGCCTTCCTGTCTTCTGACCACAGCCGTCCCTTTACGCGTATAAGATCTCTTCCAGTTCATCCGGCCTCAACAGACAGATCTCTCCGTCCCGCAGGGCGATGACTCCCTGTTTTGTCAGACTTGCAAGTTCCCTGAAAAGGGAAGCGCGGCTGATTCCGAGGATCGATGCCAGCTCATCTCTGGAAACGTTCTTTCCAAACGCCCTGCCCTTATCCGGTTCCTCCAACAGGTACTGCACCAGCTTCTTCTTTCCGGACTGCATGGTCAGGAACTCGATCCTCCGGATCAGAAACTGCATTTTCCGATTGCAGAATCCGGCATACCGGAGTGCCAGTTCACTGTTTTTCTCCATGACCGCCAGAAGCTGGCTTTTCGGCATCGTCGCCAATGTGGTATCCGTACGGCACCGGAGTACTGTCGGAAATTCCGTGTTTGTTAAGAGATTTACCACCCCGAAACAGTCTCCCCTTTCCAATTGAGAGAGCAGGATCTCCCTCCCGTCAAGGGCGATGCTGTAAACGTCCATACTGCCCTCCATGACAAGACCGATGATCTCCTCATTTTTCTGTCTGTCGCTCACGATCTGACCTTTATGACAATATTTCACATTCATACCAGAAACCGACAAATTGCAGCCGCCAAGCAAAGGGGAGGCCTCGACAGCCGCCTTTATCTCTTCTTCTCTTATCATATGTCTCTCCTATGATCCGTCGTTAGTTAGTTGTATCTAACTAAAATGGTATCACAACAACAATTATTTTACAAGCCCAAAATATACCCCGCCAGTCTCATTTGATACTGACGAAAACTCCCCGGCTCTGCTATGCTTTTTACATATTGTGACACGTTCTGTTCATTCAGGACAGACAAAGGAGTTGTAATGCCAAAGCATGTATTTTTATTTTCCGGATCATCTGCAGTTGGAAAAACATCCATCCTGCGGTATCTGATCCCTTTCTTAGAAAAAGGAGGAATGCGGACAGCCATCTGTAAAATCGACTGCCTGTCCTCCAACGATGAATCTGTATATAAGAATCTCAATATCCCCACGGTAACAGGACTCAGCCGGGATATCTGCCCGGACCATTTTCTCGTATCAAATCTCCCAGAGCTCTGGGACTGGTGTGACAGCCTCGGGCGGGACTGCCTTCTTATCGAGACAGCCGGGCTCTGCCACCGTTGCTCTCCTGCGACAGAACTCTGTACCGCGGGATGTGTCCTGGACTGCACCGCCAGCAGCCACTCCCCGGAGCGCCTTGGTCCCATGGTCTCTGGCGCTGATTTCATTGTTCTCACAAAGATCGATATGGTCTCCCAGGCGGAGCTTGAGATCATCGAATGGCAGCTAAAAAAATTAAATCCGGGTGCCAGGATTTTCCCTGCGGACGGTCTCGCCGGATACGGGACAGAATTTTTAGGGGGCTGGCTTTTGGAGCGGCCGGAAATTGAATCCCTGAAGGAAGACCGGCTCCGCCACACCATGCCCGCCGGAGTCTGCTCCTACTGCGTCGGTGAACAGCGGGTGGGATCCGCCTACCAGCAGGGTGTCGTCGGCAAGATCTTTCAAGGAGGTATCCACAGATGAACTTTGAATCTTTGACGATTCTACCAGGAACCAACAAAGCCGGGGAACCGGAACATTTTGCCCCGGTCACACTCCATCCCGGCGAGCTCTGTGCCATCGCCGGAAACACAGGGGCTGGAAAAAGCCGTCTCATAAAAGACATTGAGCAGCTTGTAAACGGTGACGGAATCAGCAGGCGGGGCATCCTCATAAACAATGTCCCGGTCACCCTGGCAGACCGCTCCAGCCTCTCGAAGGAACTCATCGCCCATCTCTCCCAGAGCATGCGCTTCGTCCTGGATCTCAGCGTCCGGGAATTTTTAAAGCTCCACTGCCAGTGCCGGAACCATCCGGAGATCTCCCCGGATGATGTGTTAACCATGGCAAACCAGATCACGCCGGAGCCGGTTCTACCGGAAGAAAGTTTAAACCTCCTAAGCGGCGGCCAGACCCGGGCACTTATGATCGCCGACCTTGCCTGCATCTGTGACAGCCCTATCGTCCTCATCGACGAGATAGAAAACGCAGGAATCGACAAAAAAGCGGCGCTGCGGCTCCTCACCGACCAGAGCAAGCTTGTCCTCATCGTCACTCATGATCCCCACACTGCCCTGATGGCATCCACACGCCTCGCAATGAAAGGTGGGGAGGTCTGCCGGATCAGAAAGCGGACAGAGGCGGAAAAAACGCTTTATGCAGAGCTGGATGCTGCCTACGAGTGTCAGAAACATCTTCAGGAATTACTTCGACAAGGAGAAGAACTTTTATGACAACCATCAGACTTTACTGGAACAATATCTGCGTCCTGCACCGGCAGGAGCTGCAATTTTTAAATGAGATCCGGGAGGAACTCAGAAAGGATAACATCGACCTTGATATCACCTGCTTCGGTCTCGGATATGGCCGCCATATGTCCGACTATCTGAGGGAGGAAGATTCCGTCCTTCCAGATCTCGTGGTCTCCACGGATCTGGAAGTATTTGAGGATGAGCGGATCTGGAACCGTTTTAGAGAGCATGGACTTCTTCCATTAAAAGAGTTCTTCCCGGTAAAAGATATTCCGGAGCTTGGCGGACTCAAAAAAGCTTCCGCTCTCCTTCCCTATCTTGCGATTCCTCTCGTGTTTTACTCCGACGTGGAGCTTCTACGCCAGACCAGCATGGATGCCAGGAGCATTAACGCTAATTTTTTCACAGGAACCGATGCAGACAGTGAGCAAAGTATCTCTCTTAACCGGCTCGTTGAATCATCCTTTCCCCTCTCCTATGGCGGCATCAACAACTCTGCCGTAAAGACTGTCGCAAAGCTCACATGGGAGTCCTTCGGTATGGAAACAGCAAAACATTTTCTTACTGCATCAAATGTTTTCGACATGCCGATCCAGGCCTTTCATCAGGTTTCCATCGGTGCGTCACCTCTCGCCCTGGTTCCGTCCGTCTATGCGCTCCGGGCTGACGGCAAAAAAAATAAGGCCTATTGGCCTCTGGAAGGCGCTCCGGCAATCCCCTCCTATATCTGTGCGGGCACCTCGGTCCCGAAAGATGCCCTTTTCGCCGTCATAGAAAAGCTGCGCGGTCCGAGATTCAGCCACTTTTACACAACGAATGGATGCCTTTACAGCTGCGCTCCTGCCGATCCGCTGCCGGACCTCTCGTTCCTGGAAGGAAGCCGGACGAACCGGGAACTTCTCGTTCCGTCCGAATCATTCTTAAACTCCCTTCCCGCAGAAACTTTCTACAAAATGTATCACAGGGTGTTCCCGGCAGGCTCATAAAACGCCCTCCGCATATGCCCCACCGCCCGTTTTTCGATCCTCGACACATAGGACCGGGAGATTCCGAGCTTTTCCGCGATCTCCCGCTGCGTGTGTTCCTTTGTCCCAAACAGTCCATATCTCATGCGGATCACGGTCTGCTCCATCTCCGTGAGATTCTCCTTGTACGCCTCGTAGAGGATCTTCACGTCCTGCTTGATGATCACAGTCTCAAGGACTTCCCTGTCCCCCGCCTCAAGGATATCCAAGAGGCTCACGGTCTCCCCATCCTTATCCGCTCCGATGGGATCATAGATGGAAACTTCTCTGGAGAACTTCTTTCCGGTCCGGAACATCATTAGGATTTCATTTGCTATCCTCTCCCAACGGATACATAGGTTGCTCAACAGGGGGAAAATCCGCCTCTCCATCCACCGCAAAGAGGTAAACATAGGCATTTTTGCCGTCCCAGACCACCTTTTTGACGATGGTGCGCAGCAGGCGGCGTTTTTCCTCCAACGTGGCAGAATCCACCGCGCTGGCGAAGGATTCGATCATCTCCTGATGGAAGGCGAACTCCTGATGGAGCATCCGGCTCTGCTCGGTGAGGGCTTCCAACTCGGAAAGTCTTGCCTGCTGAGTCTCGCTCTCCCGATGCAGTTCGTCGATCTGCTCCATGACGTACTTTGCAGAGGTGTCGCTGGCAACGGACAAGGACTCCACCAGCCGTTTGATGCGTTCTTCCGTCTCGGCGTGTTTCTCCCGGAGCAGCGCAAGTTCTGCATCGTAACCCTCCTTGCTGCCGCTGATGACCTTCTTGGTCTGCGCCAGAAGCCGGGTAAGGGTCTCCTTGTCGGCAGACAGCTTGCGGATCTCCTCGATGATCTTGGCGTCCAGCGTGTTGCCGTTGCAGTTTTTCATAGAGCAGACTGTACCGTGGCTGCGCTCCTTGCTGGAGCACATATAGGTGTAGATCAGCTCACCGTCTGCCGTGCGGCGGTTGGTCAGCTTCGGGCGCATATAGTCGCCGCATTCGCCGCACCGCAGAAGCCCAGACAGCAGCGCCACGTTGCTACGGGGCCTGCGGTAACTCTTAGATTTGTTGACATCCAGCATGGCCTGCACCCGCACCCAGTCGCTGCCTGCGATGATGCCCGGATGCTTGCCCACCGCCACGATCCATTCCTCCATGGGACGGATCTGATTCGCCTTGCCGGGGCGCTGGAGGGTGCGGTTATAGGCCATGACGCCGTGCTCGCCGTCGAATTCCGAGCGTTCGGCAAACAGGTCAACATTGTTTTCTTTCAGATACTGATACGCCGTGTCGTCGGCGATCATATAGACCGGGTTCGTGAGAATGCCCCGGATGGCAAAGCGGGTGAACTGCTTGCCGCGCTTCGTGACGCAGCGATGCTCCAACAGGTACTGGTCGGTCTTACTTAGAGAGCCTGTCTCCATGAATACGGAGAAAATCGTTTTAACCAACTGAATTTCCTCTGGAATAGGCCCCAGCTTGCAGGCTTTTTTCACCTTGCCGTCCACCGTCACGCTGGACAGGCTTTCAGAGGCATATCCGGTGGGGGTCGTTCCACCCAGCCAGCGTCCGGTCTTGGACAGCTCATGCATGTTGTCCCGGATACGCTCGGCAATAGTCTCCCGCTCCAACTGGGAGAAGACGGACGCAATATACATCATGGCACGGCCCATGGGGGAGGACGTGTCGAACTGCTCGCGGATGGAAATGAAATCAATGTGCCGATCGCCCAGATCCTCGATGAGCTTTGCAAAGTCACCGATGTTGCGGCTGATGCGGTCAAGTCGATAGACCACGATGGCCGCAAACACGATCTCCTGCGAATCCTTCATCATTTTCTTGAACTGTGGGCGCTCCAGATTGCCGCCAGAAAATCCCTCGTCCTCATACACCAGCGCATTTTTCGCCGCTTTCTCACCAAAGTGCACGGCAATATACTGTCGGCACAGCTCAATCTGGTTCTCGATACTCTCGCCCTTCCCGGTAAATTTGGATTTGCGGGAATAGATAATATATTGCTTCTCCTGTGGCTTGTCTTTCATTTTCATATCGGCACCTCACGTTATTCGTTAGGATGTTAGAAATATTATGACGGATTGGAATCCATTAGAAAGGGGGGGCTATAGAAGAATATGAAAATATTTCTGAGAAAATGTTCTCTTTCTCCGGTTTTGAGCAAGAATCATGTCCTTGCGCGCCGTCAGCGTACGCTTCCACATTCTGCCAGCATGAGACGACAAAACAATATCCGCGGGCATATCAATCACGTGATAAATCGACTCACAATAAATCTATCTCATATTTCCAGGAAAATCGCTCCAAGACACGTCACTGTCCGTCAGAGTTTCTTCACCAAAACCACGGTGGATGCCGCAAAGGAGTTTTTCTCCGGATGCTGTTTTGGGAGTATGTTTGGCGTTGCTCCATCTGCATAAATGGCGATGGCGGTGAAATTTTGACTGAACTGTCATGACGGGGCGATCCCTAACAATTTGCATATGTAATTCGGCATTTACTGATTTCGGTAATATGCCTAGATGGCACGGGACGTCAAAAAAGAGCAACCCCCGAAACACTACGGTTTCGGGGGTTGACTGTGCCAACAACTCTTTTAAAGTTCAACAAATCACAGAACAATTTTTTGTTCTAATTAAAACGCTGGGAATATGGTCATTGCTATCGCAGTACCAAGCACGCCACGAATTATACCGTGAACAATACCAGCCTTAAACACTGTCTTTGCGCTGTAGCCGCCGGCGTTCATCGCCATGGGAACTACAGCAGTAGACAAAGGCGTGATAAGGGAGGACATAGAGGCCAGGGCACACAGGATCACGGGGCCTCTGGGATCACAGCCCATCGCACCGCAGGTGATGACCGCCAGTGGAACCAGGACGGTGCTGACAGCACGGTTATACAGTAAAGACGTCATGATATAACCGACCGCATAAAACGCAAACCCTATAATATAACCGTTTGTCACACCGCTCAGCACTCCAGCCAGCCAATTGCCAAGCTGTTCCGCCGCGCCGGTTTCCGCCAGGGCGGAACCCAAAACGGTGACACCGATGTAGAGCAAAATCGTACTCATATTCAGGTTATCGATCGCTTCCCTCTCTGTCAGAACGCCGGAAATTACAACTACCACAGCACCAGCCAGAGTGATCTGCCAAGAGGGGAGCCCAGCCATCAGACCAATGATCACTGCGATAAATACACCATACCCCAGCACCTCGCGCATCGGACTAAGGGGTTCTTTCTCCTGCATTTTCCGCGCTGTGACATTGCCCAGGGCCGTCTCAGGATTGTCAGGCAACATTTTGGGAGTGATAAAAACAGCAACCAACATTGTAACAATGCCTACCGGCAGAAAGACCAGTGTTTCGCTCCACATGCCAAGCTGACTGGCGGTCCAGCCATAAGATTCCAGATAGCCGTTTTGGGTGACATACCAGGCGGCATAGGGGCCGATAGGTTCAATAATAAAACTTGTGGACACACAGGCAACGGCAATAGGGTACATCATCTTGGATGGGCTAATCTTCATGCGGTCACACATATTCTGTACCAAGGGATACACCAGCGCAAAGAGGGCCACAATGCTGGGCACAAACTGACCCAGAATACAGGTGATGACCATATATGTAGCCAGCACCTTGGTAAAGGAGCCGTCCGTCACCTTATACAGCATCTGGGATATCCGATTGATCATCTGAGTACGGGTCAGACCCGCAGCTACCACGAACATAGAAGCCATAGTGACAACCGTTGAGTTGCCAAAAGAACTCAGCGCAGTTTTGGACTCTACACATCCAGTCACCACCAACAGCACCACAATCAGCATTGCGCTGAACGACATGGGGATCTTCTTGATGAAAAACAGTACGATCATCAGGGCGAAGAGCAGCAGACAAAGTGTCATTTGATTCATAGATATTCCTCCTGTTAAAATATTCGTGAAACCGTCAAGAGATATGAGGTTTTACATCGTCTGGGATTGGGGAATCATATTTCCGGCCTCCGGTGCGCCTGTACAGTTCCTCCTGTGCTCTCCGGAGGATGTCCTGATTCTCCAATACATCAATGGCAGATCCAGCCATCACCTTTGCAGCGTAGAGCATCCCTTTCTTGGCCATCGAGCTTTTCCCCACAGCCACCATCTGCCAGGAGTGCATTGCCACTCCGGCGGGCATGGTCGCCGCATTGATCTGGGCGACCGGGCAGTTCCAGCTTACATCACCCACATCAGAGGAAACAAAGCCCTGCCGCTCCCGTGCCAGAGGCAGTGGGACTGCATGGATCAGGGAATCCATATCCGCCTGAAAGCGCTTTTGATCCTCTGGATCCGTTGCCTCTGCCGCCAGTGCATCAAAATAAGTGCTGGTTTTCGTTAATGTCGCCCGGAACTGTCGGGCCTGTTCCAAATCCGCATCGTCAAAAGCCTGCGGAGGTATCTGCTCCAGATTACGCTGCATGACATGATTGAGCTCTGTGTTGATAATCGAATTTGAACACGCTTTGATGAATTCAATATCCACTGTAGTTTCCGTCATCAAGGCCGCCCCCTGGGCTATGTTGTTTACCCGTCTGTAAAGCTCCTTGACCTGGGGGAGCTGTCGTGCCCGCAGAAGATAAAGCCCTTCCGCATAGGCCTGTACTGTTCCGGGAGCGTTTCCCCCAGAATTTGTAATGGCGTAATGGATCCGGGTGTCCGTGGGAACATGCTCCCGGAGATACTGTACACCAGTATTCATCAACTCCAGAGCATCCAGCGCACTGCGGCCCAATTCAGGGGTCATGGCCGCATGGGAGGCCACTCCGTGGAAGTGGTAGCAGATCTGGTAATTGGCCATGGTGCTTTCCGTGGCCACGCTATTGACTTCGCCGGGATGCCAGCAAAAAGCCGCGTCCACCCCATCAAATACACCGTCCCGCGCCATAAACCCTTTTCCGGAACCGCCCTCCTCAGCCGGACACCCAAAAAACTTTACAGTACCTGGCAGTTTATTATCCTCCAGATACTTTTTTACGCCAAGCGCCGCAGCCAGCGCGCCTACACCCAACAGGTTATGTCCACAGCCGTGGCCTGGTCCGCCCTCCGTTACAGGGCACATTCTGGTAACATTGGCCTGCTGACTCAAACCGGGCAGCGCATCAAATTCGCCCAAGAAACCAATGACAGGTTTTCCGCTTCCATAAGTGCCAGAGAATGCAGTTTCAATGCCCGCTAGTCCCTGTTCCACTTGGAATCCCAGTTTCTCCAGCATGCGGCAGTATAAGCGGGCAGCAAAATGCTCATGATAGCCCGTTTCCGGATGATCCCACAGCGCATCACTCATGGACTCCAGCAACTCCTTGCAGGCATCAATGTTTTCCAGCGCTGATTGTTTTTTCAACTCCATTCGATTGCTCCTTTCCCATTTCATTTACTGCATATCTTTATATAATTAAAGACATATTTTGGAAACAACATAATTATACAATTTCTGCCTAATTTTAGCAAGTATCGAATATATACCATTTTTATTTTCTCTGTTTTATATAAATATTAGACTTTATCATTGTATAAAACGACATATTAAGGTCTAATTATGGTCATATTTCAGTCATATAAGGCTTTGGTAGTGATTTGCGACATATTTTCCGACACTCTCTTGCCCCTGAGGACTTTATCAGATATAATATAAATTAGAATTTATGATCCCGCTGGGATTTTCTGATTCCCGGCAGGCAAAAGGAGATAATATATGTATTCCGTTGGTGTATTCACTACAGAGCGATCCCTGCGCCACATCATGCTTATCGACCAGAAAATGCAAGAGCACAGCAATATTACCTATCTGCCCTACTCATCCCCTGAACACCTCAAATATCTCTATGAGCAGAACAGCAACCGTTTTGATGGATTCCTGTTTACAGGTTCTTACCCATATAATGTTTTGCGCAAAGAATTTGGCCCGCTGAGCAAGCCTCATGCACATTGCAATGTCTCTGACCGGGATTATTATAAGCTCATCGCCCAGATGGCCGTCCAGCAACCTGGTTTGGACTTTTCCAGGGTCTATTTTGACCGTCCAGAAATCCCTGTTGATTTCCATCATATTTTTCTAAAGCAGGGGGTTCCACTGCTGGGTAGCGCTCCAATCGACTGGAATATGGTAGCCGCCACAGATTGGTACGTCCCCCTAAAGGATTATTATCTGAGCGTATGGAACAGCGGAAAGGTTGATCTTCTGGTTACACGTTTTGGAAGTATGGATGATTATTTTCGCCAGCATCAAATCAACTTCCGATATCTGGCTCCCTCTCCAGAATCAATGTTGGAAGCCTTTCACGGCCTTCTCATGCAGCTCCAGGCCGGTGAGATGCATGACACCTCTGCATGTCTTGGATTGGTTCGTTCCCCCAATGCGTTATCAAACGAACAGCATAGCGCTTTGGAGATCCAACTTCAAAATTGTAACAAGCTGTTTAGTATGCCGTTTTTAGTCTATGAACATGGCGACCACTTTGAACTGACCGCAAATGTCTCCGTATTAAAGGATATCTCTCAGCAGTATACTGTCTGCCCCGTCACCGCTTTTTTGGAAAGCAGGCTGGATTTTGACGTTTGTATAGGGTGGGGATGTTCCAGCAATGTAATTGATGCCCATCGAAACGCCCAGCGCGCTGTGAAAGAAGCGCTGCTGTGCAAAAGCTCATCTGCTTTTATTGTTATGGACGATAACAGGATCATTGGCCCATTGTCCAGCCCCCGACGCATCGACTACAGCGACGCACCCAGTCAGCCTCTCTCTAAGCTTGCTGACCGTTTGTCTATCTCTCCGCTATACTTGAGCAAAATATCCGCTGTCCTCTCACAGCGGGGAGACGATACACTGTCCGCCGAAGAACTGGCCTATTTCCTCAATGTCACATCCCGCAGTGCCTCCCGCATTTTATCCAAGCTTGAGGCTGGAGGATTAGCTGTTGTGCAGTATCATCGCCAGCTTAATTTACGTGGACGTCCCGCCAAAATCTATAAAATATACCTGCAGGATATTCCGCAAATATAAGAGTCATTCCCTTGCCCCTTACTATTGTGGACGTTATCAGCAGATGTGTATGGCTATGAAAATCCGTCCAAAAAGTGTGCCACTGTATCCAAGGCAAGTAATCAAACTTCGTGTGCACTCCACATTGGAAATTACGGAGTTCTACTAGCTAAAATAACTTACGGTAAGCAAAAGGCTTCAGAGCAAAACTGATTCCCAACGGGGCTATCGGCTGTTCCAAACACCTTATGCAAGCCTTCGCAGATATTCTTCCATGTTCAGATACTCAATGTCATCTACCACATAGCTCTCCCCTCGATAGAGGACGAACATTCCGGTGATCAGACCGTAGCGGTGCTCCACCTGGGCGCAAGCACCGCTGCGGATCAGCGCGCCTGAGCATAACGCAAACCTGGCTGCACAGGTTACAACCACCACCTCGATGATATGAGTGGTGGTTTAATATTATTAGCCCTCCTAAGGTCTATGCCACTGCTCGCCCCGAAGGGCGGTATCGCAAGCACTATTACCGGCTCTACTATAAAACGATGCTGCCGGAAACTTCTCTTCCCGATTCTTCTGCTTGCTCTTTATATATTTCCGTACGTTTTCCTCTTTTATATTGCCGATTGTCTCTACATAGTATCCTCTTGCCCAGAATGCTTTATTCCACCTATTTCGTAGCTTTGAATGTCTGTCATAAATTCTTTTTCCTCAATCGTTTTCCTTTATGAACACAGAAGTACATTCTCCACCAACCACAGTTCGCAAGCGGCAATATGATTTCCCATATAAATAAGAAAACAGGCTCTATCTGTCTACATACATATTGGAAATCACGCATAGATTGAAGCAGCAAATGCTCTGGAAAGGATGGCTGCGATGGAAGTGTTTCTGATTTTCCCCAAATCACAGCAGGCAAAGCAGGAGCTGGTAAAGGAGCTGGCGAAGTTTCAGTCCGGGCAGATACTGAAAAATGTACAGAAGCTGCCCTGCTCCACGGAGCAGAAGCTGGAACTGGTAGATGCAACGATGAAGCACTTGAAGGGACAGAGGTGATACATACGCAAATAGCTTTGATTTACTCCTTCGTATCTTAGCCCCGTCCTGCTTCTTCATAATGAATGTAAGTGCTGCGGTCGATGTCTGCATAGTCCGCCACACTGCGCTGGCGAAGTCCTCTCTGATAGCGATACCACCGCAGCTTATCCGCGATTTCTATGATCTCGGATGTATCTGAAAACCGCAGATTGAACCTCCCGGCATCCAAAAACTTGTGAGGGAGAACGACCGGGAACTTGAGAATTCGGAGCGGCGCAGCTTTTAACGAACCTGCATCATTCGCTGCCAATATATAGCTGCAGACCTTCAGGCGGCAGAACATAGCTCCATTTTGCACCAAAAGTTTCATGATTTTCCACTTGAAACTCCCGATTGTTCCGTTACGTTAGCATAGCATTCTCCACACATTTCGCCGCATATGTGGCAAGTCGTGATCCTTTCTCCACATTAAAGGTATTTACTGCCTTTATAAGTCCTATGGTCCCCACCGACAGGAGATCATCCATATCGTATCCGGTCTGCTGGTACTTCTTTATGACATGGGCAACAAGACGGAGATTCCGGTTGATCAGCACTTCTCTCGCTTCCAGGTCGCCCTCTTTGTAACGCTTCAGGTACTCCCGCTCTTCCTGTATGCTCAGTGGTTTCGGAAATGTCTTCAAAGAAAGCCGCCTTAAGCTTCATTACCTTATTTTATGCGGGCGGATCTGTTCAGGTGCTTTTACAATTTCGATTGTTTTTCCTTTACATCAAGATCTGGATCTGCGGTCTTTCTTGCCTGTATCTCATCGTATCCGCGCCGGATGCTCACCTTTTTTTGTTAATTTTTCGTATCGTTACTACTATTTTTTTGCAAAAATCTTGCATATTTTTACCGGCAGGGGTACAACAAATTGATTTTATAAAATTTTTATAATTTTAATCTGTGTTCTCGCAGTTTTAACTCTCTGCGCCATCGGTTATGCTTACAAGTGGAACGCAGTTCATCCGGATCAGGCATTAAAGGGCGCGACAGCGATCTTCGGAGGCGGTATCGCTCACATGATCGACGATATCATCCCGGGAAGCTACAGCATTTTAAACTCCTTACTGGTACTTACATATTCCGCATTCTGCCTGACTTCTCTTGATACTGCAACCCGTCTTGCGCGTTTCATGTTCCAGGAATTCTGGCTTGAGCCGGGTGAAACTGCTGCCGACATCAAAGAGGGCTGGAAAAAGGTTATGGTAAATCCGTACTTCGCTACGATCCTCACAGTTGTCCTTGGCATCCTTCTCGGCATGAACGGATACGGAAAGATCTGGGGACTGTTCGGAGCTGCCAACCAGCTTCTCGCGGGTATCGGCCTCTTAGCCGTTGCCACATGGCTCGGAAACATGGGCAAAAACAACAAGATGTTCCTGATCCCGATGGCATTCATGATCATCGTTACGATCACCTCCCTTGCACTCACAGTTAAGAACCAGATCGGCATGATTGCCGCAGGCGGCGCTGACTGGGGTCCGTGGGCACAGACGATCCTCGGAATCCTTCTGATCTTCCTTGCGATCATCCTTGTTATTGAAGGTGTACAGACACTGTCCAGACAGAAGGCGGCCAAGGCTTAAGTGCCGGGTAAATGATCAGATATTTTAAGAATTGAAAAAGACACGTCATACAGGTTTTAAGTGAAATCTGTATGGCGTGTCTTTTGTTTTACCGGATCTTTTAATCCCGATTTTTCTGTTGCCTGTCAACCGTCCGCCTTTCCATGTGCGGCTTTACAGTGGAATTTTTCTGCCGCTTTCCAACCTGCCTGTGGACTGGCTGAAATGTCAGATTTTTAAGGTGTCAGCGCACCCAGGACTCATTTACCTTATTCATTTCTGATCGCCGCCAGCGGACTTAATTTCATCGCCCGCAGTGCCGGGAAAAGTCCGGCCAGCATGCCAATCAGGACCGCAAAGACCACAGCGGATCCAGAAAGCCACAGCGGGATCCTTGAGATCGCTCCGGAGCCGCCGGTCATACCGGAGAGACTGGCTCCCAGAAACTTATTGATCGCCGCGGAGACGCTGTAGCTTAAGCCAAGTCCCAGAACGCCTCCCATAAATCCGATAAATCCTGCCTCCATCAAAAACATCGTCCGGATATCTCCAAGCGCACATCCCAAAACCTTCAGCACACCGATCTCCTTCGTTCTCTCATAGATGGACATCATCATCGTGTTTGCAATTCCGATTGCCGCCACAAACAGCGATACAGCACCGATGCCTCCGAGGACCGCCTGGATCATATCCGTCTGCTGCTGGGCCTGTTCGAGCCACTGCATGCTGCTGTAGGCCTCATAGCCCATATCTGTGATCGCTTTCTGGACCTCCGTCACATGTTCCATATCGTCCACATTCACATAAACCATATTGTAGACAAAATAATTGTAGGGTTTTCCCTTTTTATTTGTCGGCTGTCCGGGGATCGGGTTCTTCCGGTAGATTTTTTTCAGCTGGGTCTTTAACAGATCAATATCCGTGTAGATCTGGTATCCATACTCAGAAAATCCGTTCTCGCCGCCATCCACCAGAGCACAGGCCGGGAAAAGATACTTTTTCTGGCTGTTTTCATCCCCGTTTCCCATATTCTGGAACATGGTAAAAAACGGCTTGTGTATAAGATCCACTTTGGAAAGATCCTCACCGTCCCAGCTTCCCTTTCCGGTCTTGCTGTTATAAAAGTTGTCGGAAACCATATTTCCGACGATAAATTCCAGAGTCGCCGCATTCTTATCCGGAAGCTTTCCCTCCGCCAGCGGAATCTGTTCCAACTCCTCCCTTGGCATTCCCACAATGTTCGAATATCCCTGATAAACTCCCTGCTTCAGATTCACATCTGTCTCCAGGATCGGGGACACACTCTTCACATGTGGGATCTTCGCAAGCTTCGTCACCGTGGCGTCCACGAGGTAATCGTCCTCGGACTGGTTCCCGTATCCGGAACTGATCTGGATCCTTGTGAGACTTCCGAAGGAAGCATAGGATTCCACGGTATTTTCCTTCAATCCGATTCCCAGAGAGACCATGACTACGATGGAGGCCGTGCCGATGACAACACCCAGAACGGTAAGTCCCGTCCTGAGTTTCCGTCTGCGCAGGTTATTGATGCTCATGATGAGCAGATCAAAGAATCTCATCGTCCATTCCCGCTTTCTTCTTTTTGCGTCTGATGACCACAAGGATCACAGCTGCAAGGACCACTCCCACGATTCCCACCGGAATTGCGAGATGTTTCAGTTTATCCGTCGTGGACGGTTCCGGCTGTATATCGTCACTGCTCCAGGTATCATCAACATTGCTTTCATCCATGCTCTGATCCTCATTTACCATAAGCTGGATCTCTTTCTCGACCGTAGAGACTTTTCCGTTCTCATCCTCATATGTAATGGAGAGTTTTACCTTTCCGTCATCCATGGTCGGGGCGATCCCGTTGATCATCGTATCCACGTTTCCGCTTTTTCCGGGTTCGATATTTCCAACATAAGCCTCATTCTTCTGGATAGAATCAGCCTCAAAGACCGCGTTCACGTTATAGAGCATGACTTTTCCGGTGTTGTTGATGGAAAACATCACGTTTGACTCTTCGCCTACGGAAATAGCATCCGGCATGACCTCGATGGTGCCGGTATTTAACCGTGCCTCCTGCTTTAATCCAACCGCGATCTTTACGGCTTCCTTCGCGTTCTTGAATTCCGGGCTGTCATACTGCTCATTGATCGTGATCGTGTAGGAACGCTGTTCCGCTGTGGGACTTGAAGAAAATTTTATCGTCAGCGTGTCGGATGCTCCCGGTGCCAGAGAATTAACAACCACGGAGTTTGAACCGTTCACCGTCGTAAATACCGGACTGTCGCTCACTGTTTCCGACTCGAAGGTAAACAGGATGTTGCTTGCTACGATACTGTTGGAAGCGTTTTTCATGCGCACCTTCAGCGTAAAATCCTGTCCGGCATAGATCTCCGCAGGATCCGTCTCAAAGCTGTCGACGATGATACGCGCCTTTGTTCTTTCGTTCTCGCCTGCTTCAGAATCCAGAGAATCATCCTCGTCTTTTCCATAGACCCGCACATAAAAGGTGTCCTCAACAGGAGCCGCAAAGTTTCCATTCTCATTTTCCCGGTAACGGATCTTAAACTTGATCGGATAATAGCCGGATTTCGCCTTTTCCCGCACCGCCATGCTGAATGGAACCGCCACCGTCTGATCCGGATTCATATTTCCCATCTGCCGGTCATAATTTCCGTCATTGATCTCGAACGGAAACTTCGCGATATCCTCAGAGAGCTCCATATCGACACGTACATCGTAGGCGGTCTTATAACCGGTATTTCTCACATTTACATCGAAATTCATGACCTCGGAATAGTTCGCGGACGGGGTGGGCTGATTCTCGCCGAGGGCGAATGCTACCGGCTCGGAGTTGTCCTCATTTGTCTCACTGGTTCCTGTTGTCTTCTTTGTCTCGATCCACGCCATGATCGTCTTTGCGTACTCGGAGGACATTCCGTCCTCGCCCTGAGCGCGCTTTGAGATGTAGATCAGGATCGGATAATAGCCCTCTTCCAGACCTTTTTTTACATTGACATTCAGATTAACGGTCTTTTTCGCTTTTTTATTTACATGACCAACCTTGTAATGGCGGTTTAAGGAATCCGTCACCTCAAAGGGATAGATCGTCTTCATGGACTGGACGATGCTGCTCTCTTCGCTGTCACGGTCCTCCGTCTTTGTGATCTCATCAGAATAATGGTTCCGGAAATCATCCTCGGAGGCGATCCAGATCTCCGTCTCGATCCAGTCTTTGTCCTCCATGTTCATGAGTGTCACGGAAACGGTTCCGTTTTTTCCGATATATAAAGTCGGCGTTTTTCCGATCACAAGGCGGACGGTATCATTGTCGTCATCCATCCGATATACCTGTGGGATCGTCTCCGCCGCTTCTGTTGTCTCCTTCGCCGCGAATGCAGTTGCCGGGACTGCGCCCATCAGCATACACGCGGCAAGGAATGTTGCCATCCAGCGTAATCCTTTTATTTTCATACTGTTCCTCTCCTCCTGGCTGTTCTATTTTAGTTATTTGTGCCAGCTTTCCATATTTTTGCGTTTATTCCAAAATTTTGTTGATTGTTATTCTGACTTTCTCTCTATCCGGTGTTCTTCTGCTTCCACAACTGTCTCTATTTGCTCTTCTTCTGCCGGATTCTTAGATTTCCCCTCCGCCTGCGCCTCTGCCGCCGCCTGCATGGACTCTTCTAACTGCACCAGGTCCACCTCGTGGTGATTCTCCTCGATGCTCACGATCTTTCCGTCGATAATCTTAAAGATCCGGTCCGCGTAGGTCGCCAGATTGTTGTCGTGGGTAACCATCACAAGCGTCTGCTTCTGTTCCCTTACGACCTTCTGCATAAGTTTTAAGACTTCCATCGTTGTCTTCGAATCCAGGTTTCCTGTCGGCTCATCCGCAAAGATGATCTGCGGGTTCATCGCCAAAGCCCTTGCGATCCCGACTCGCTGCTGCTGTCCGCCGGACATCTGGTTCGGCATATGGGTCATAAATTTCTCAAGTCCCACAAGCTTTAAATACTGTTTCGCCCGCTTGATCCTCGCTGCCCTCGGCATTCCCCGAAACGATAACGGCAAAGCCACATTTTCCACCGCATCCATCGTCCCGATCAGGTTGTAGGACTGGAAGATAAACCCGACCCGCTCTCTTCGGAAGGTCACAAGCTGTTTTTCATTCAACTTTTCTATATGTTTTCCGGCGATCACGATCTCTCCTTTTGTCGGGTGTTCCAGACCTGCCAACATATTTAAAAGCGTCGATTTACCGGAACCGGACGGTCCGGTGATCGCGCAGAACTCGCCCCGGTGGATCTCAAAACTCACACCATTTAACGCGTAAACCTTCTCCTCGCCCATGCGGTAAACCTTATACAGATCTTTTACCTGTATTACCGCATCTTCCTTCTGCTGCATCCGTCCGCCCCCTTCTTCTTAAATTTTTACAGCGTTTTTTCGCCGATTCTTTTTATATTTCAAGTATATCGTTCCCATCGTGTTCTGACTATATAAAATTACTTAATTATTCTTACAATTTCTTACGTTCTTCCGGATCCGCAGAACCCACGGTCAATTCTCTCCGCAGTCATAGAAAAAAGGGAATCTCTCCGGTTTTACTGAAACCGTAGAAATTCCCTTTGCGCCTGTCCTATTCCATTTTTTCTGAATCTGTTTCTTTTACATCTGCCTCTTCTATGTCTGCTTTTTCTTCGTTGTTCGTTTCCGGCTGCAGGTTTTCAACCGTTCTGTCCATATTCCACTGCTCTCCCTGCTTATTTTCCTCCTCACCGGAAAGTCTCCTCTTAAATTCTTTCAGGTACTCTTCCAACGACACATACTGTCCATTATTTACCCGATATGACGGATTCCACATCCGCACGACCCGGACCTCTGCCTCGTCCTTCTTTGTTTCCTTCACCGGTCGGTAGTCCCTGTCCGCAAAGAATACATCTCCCCGGACCAGATCCTTCCATTTCATATAGATCTCACGGTTCTTTTTCTGCTTTTTATTCTGGAAAACTTCCATAACGATCAGGCGGAAGAGATCCTCGCCGCAGCAGACCACGGTCTTTGGATTTAAGAGACGGATCTGCTTCTTGATAAACTCGATATAATACTGGCCGTAGTCCATGCTGATTTCGTCGGCCGCGCCTTTTCCACCGCGCTTATTGATATAGAGGACTGCTGCCTTTTCCCTTAGTTTTTTCCCCCGGAAGCCTGCACTCCTCGCCTGGATGTTTTTCCTCCCACAGGATCTTCTGCATGCTTGTGAGATAATCCAGATATTCCACCCGGCCGGAGGGACTTTTTCCGGATAGGAAATCCGCGCGGATGTCCGATGCCACCGGCATCGTCTCACCCTTCTGGATCATCTTTCTCATATTTGTCTCTTTTAATATGTAAAGCGTCCCGTCATAATGTTCCGGATCCGCGATTCCGTCGACATGAAAATTTCTCTGATCCAGCTCCGGATAGCAGGTGTTCCCAAAGGGATCTTCCTCCATCTGCTGCATCAGCTCCCACAACACATAAAGTTCCTCTATAGAGCGGCATTTCGCGACCTGCCCTTCCAGAACGATCTGTTCCATCGTCTTTCTCATAGTTCCTCCACCGCACGTTTCCCGCAGTTTTTAATTTGCATTTCTGACTTTCTCCAATGTCCTTTTCCGCAGGATTTCACAAATTTCATCTGACAGTTCTTCCTGTCCTGCAGAATTTGTCTACTTATTTTTCTTTTGTTTCTCTGCACTCACTGTTTCATATTTTAACACAATTTTCTTAAAAAAAATAGTGGAAATTCTGTTTCAGATTCGCTATAATAGTAAAAATGCCTAAGCGCGGTCGCGCACGATCCGGACCGCCGCGAGGCCTGAAAGGAGATTATAAACATCATGAGACACATGTTAAATCCTCTTGACTTTTCTCTTGAGGAGACGGAAAGTCTTTTAGAGCTTGCCGCCGACATTGAGAAAGACCGTTTCCGATACGCACATGTATGCGACGGAAAGAAATTAGCTACTCTCTTCTATGAGCCCAGCACAAGAACCCGTTTAAGCTTTGAAGCTGCCATGTTAAATCTTGGAGGTTCCGTTCTCGGCTTTTCCTCCGCTGATTCCAGTTCCGCTTCCAAGGGCGAAAGTGTTTCCGATACGATCCGTGTTATTTCCTGTTACGCAGATATATGCGCGATGAGACATCCAAAAGAAGGCGCCGCTTATGTAGCCTCCACCAAATCTTCGATTCCCGTTATTAACGCCGGAGACGGCGGTCACCAGCATCCCACACAGACCTTAACCGATTTATATACGATCCGTTCTTTAAAGGGCAGACTCTCCAATATGACGGTCGGACTCTGCGGAGATCTGAAATTTGGCCGTACCGTTCACTCCCTGATCAACGCGCTGTCCCGCTACGAGGGAATCCGTTTTATCCTGATCTCCCCGCCGGAATTAAAGGTGCCGGATTATATCAAGGAGAGTGTCCTTAATGCCAAAAATATCGAATACCGTGAGACGACCAGTCTTGATGACGCAATGGAAGAACTGGATATCCTCTATATGACAAGAGTCCAGAAGGAGCGTTTCTTCAATGAGGAAGACTACATCCGCATGAAGGACTGCTACATTCTTGATAAGGATAAGATGAAGCTTGCGAAACCGGATATGTATGTGCTTCACCCGCTCCCGCGTGTCAACGAGATCTCTGTTGAGGTGGACGATGACCCGCGTGCCGCTTACTTCAGACAGGCCCAGAACGGCGTATATGTCCGTATGGCACTCATTATGACATTACTGGAGGTAGAAAAGCCATGTTAAATATCAGCGGAATTCAGGAAGGCGTTGTCCTTGACCATATCCAGGCGGGCAAGAGCATGGATATCTATCGCTATCTGCGCCTCGGCGAGTTAGACTGCACAGTCGCGATCATCAAGAACGCAAAGAGCAACAAGATGGGAAGAAAAGACATCATCAAGATCGAGGGACCGTTAGACTCCATCGACCTCGATATCCTCGGCTATATCGACCACAACATCACCGTCAACATCATCCGCGACGACAAGATCGCCGAGAAGCGCACCCTGCATCTCCCGAAGATCTTAAAGAACGTGATCCACTGCAAGAACCCGCGCTGCATCACCTCCATCGAGCAGGAGCTGCCGCATATTTTCTATCTCGATGATAAGGATCATGAGGTATATCGCTGCAGATATTGTGATGAGAAGCACGGCTAATTCCGCTTCCGCACATGACGAGATGTTGTAAATCGCAAAAAAGAGAACCGCCACTGGCGATCCGCCGGGTTTTGGTTCTCTTTTTTTCTATCTTTCTTTCATTATAATCTCGCGATCACAGCATCCACATACTCTTCTGTAGATGCCTCACCATGGAGATCTCTTGTCAGGTGCTTTCCTTCCGCGAGGACCTCATCCACTGCTTTTCGGATGCGGGATGCTGTCTCATTTTCACCAAGATACTCAAGCATCATGCATGCAGACCACAGGAACGCCGTCGGATTTGCAAGGTGCTTTCCGGCAATATCCGGAGCACTTCCGTGAACGGCTTCGAACATTGCATAGTCGGCACCAATGTTGCTGGACGGTACAAGACCAAGGCCGCCGATCAGACCGCTGCAAAGGTCGGAGAGAATGTCGCCGTAGAGGTTCTGCATTACCATCACATCAAACTGGTTCGGGTTCATGACGAGCTGCATGCAGGTGTTGTCGATGATCTTGTCATCAGCCTCGATTTCCGGGTAATCCTTTGCAACTTCACGGAAGATCGCGAGGAACATACCGTCGGACATCTTAAGGATGTTTGCCTTGTGAACGCAGGTAACTTTCTTTCTGCCGTTTTTCTTTGCGTACTCGAAGGCGTCACGGATGATGCGCTCAGATGCATTCTTTGTGACGATCTTGATCGCGTGAACCGTGTTCTCATCGATCTGCTCTTCTTTTCCCACATACAGACCTTCGGTGTTCTCACGGAAGATCACGATATCCACGTTCTTAAACGGAGTTTTTACCGCGTCATTGGACTTTACCGGGCGGATATTCGCGTAGAGGTCATACTTGCCGCGCAGGGTAACGTTTAAGGAACGGAAGCCCTTTCCAACCGGGGTCGTGATCGGGGATTTTAAGAGGACTTTTGTGCGCTCGAAGGAAGTATACGCCTCGTCCGGGATCAGGGCACCGTTTCTCTTCCACTCATCCTCGCCGACATTGTAGATCTCATACTCTAACGGCGCATCTGCCGCTTTTAAGATCTTTAAGACATTGTCCACTAACTCCGGACCGATTCCATCGCCGCGAAATACTGTTACTGTGTGTTTCATAATTAAAACTCCTCCTGATTTTTAAATTCCCAGCAGATCTGCCGGTATCGTATGTGTCATATGGTATACCTGCTCTTCGGGGATCCCATGATCCAGCAGGTACTGCATATATTCTGCCATTTCAATTTCCCAGTGCGGGTTTTCTGTCTGGCCGCCGTCTGTGTCAACCATGACATTTTTGTATCCGGCTTCTTTGATGATCTCAAGGTTATCCGGCAGATTGCTCTTATACGTTCCGCCGCCCATGTTCTGGGCATAACAGCGCTCCAGGATCACATCGTAGTCCTTTACCATGCGGATCTGATCCTCCATGGTCATTCCCACGACCCACCATTCCGGATGGGTGACTACGATCTTCTTCACCCCAAGGTTTCTGGCCGCCTCCACCACCGTGAAGGATTCCTCCGGTGAGATGTGCGCCGTGCCGAGAACCGCGTCATAGTCACGGACAAGCTCCAGAATCGTTTTCAGCTCCGGAACGATCATCCCGTCTTTTACGACCTCCACGCACTGGCTCGTGTTCTGCTTCATCTTCTCCAGATGGTTCTTTGCCGACTGGGTCGGAAGCCAGACGACCTTTGCGCCCATGCGGAGTGCCACGTCAACGGCCTTCGGATTTATTCCGCCGACCGCCCGGTTCAGCGTGATCCCACCGAACATCGTGAAGTCGTTCGTCTTTCCATGTACGATCTCGTTGTGGCGGTTACAGAGATATGCCCGGTCCACCGTCGATCCCTGATGAGTCTTGATCACGATGGCCCGCGCGCCCACACGGATCGCAGCTTCCATCAATTCGAAATCATCATAGGCACGAAGGCGCAGATCCGGATTTGTATGAACATGCATGTCAATAACACCCTTCATAAGATCCATTTTCATCTGCTTTGTTCCTCTCTGATCATTTTTTACTGTTGCTTTCTTACGGGAATCATTTTATACTAAATTTGTTATTAAAAAAAGTCCTAAAATCATATACCCGGTATCGATATTTCCGATAGCATTTTTTGAACATGATCCGGTATCCTACAGGCTGCGAATTGGAGATACCGCCTGTTATTCCGATAATCTTCTTACCTGCCAAACGGCTGAAAGGAAACTATATCCTATGGACCTGAAGGAATTAAACTATGTTGTGACCGTCGCCAACGAGGGAAGTATCTCCCGCGCCGCGGAGAAACTTTTTATGAGCCAGTCCAGCTTAAGCCAGGCGATCCGAGTCCTGGAGCAGGATCTCGGGACCTCTGTCTTCGTCCGCACTACCCGCGGAGTCCGGCCAACTGCCGCCGGGGATGCTTTTATTTCCCACGCAAAGCAGATCCTGCAGCAGTACCGCACTGCATGCAGTGAAGCCGCAGACATCGAAAATCTCAACGGCGGTACCATGATCTTCGGGATCAGCACCTACCGCGGCACGTATCTTCTGCCGCCGGTCTTAAAGCGGTTCCGCACCCTCTATCCGAAGGTCCATGTTGAGATCTGTGAGATGGACAGCATTGACCTCGAAGATCAGCTCTTAGAAGGTCTTCTGGACCTCGCCCTGATCGCCGCCCCGCCGGTCCGGATCAGACACAGCGTTTCGCCATTCATGCGCGATGAGATCATGATCGTCACCACCGCGGATCATCCGGTCATGGACTTTGCCAGAACATGTGATTCCGCTCCGGAGCTTTCCTGGATCGATCTCAAAGACACTGCCGCCTTCGAATATATTTTCGGACCGCCAAACACTGTACTCGGCCGTGTTGGCCGTCAGGCGCTGCGGGATGCCGGAATCGAGCCCATTGGGCAGGGCACCGATCTCTCCGCCTCCTTCGCCGCCGCTATGGCAAGAGAAGGTGCCGGTCTCGCCTTCACCTACCGTTCCTGCCGTGTCCCAGGAGATCATTTCCGCTATCTCCGAGTAGGAAAAGAAGGAATCTTCCTTGACCTCGCCCTTGCATGGCCCGCCGGAAAGTACCGCTCCAGAGCAGCGTCAGCACTGGCGGAACTGTTTCAGGAGATGGCACCGGAGCTGCTGCAAAGGTGATGGATGCCGGACTACAAAAATGAGCCCGCAGGTATAGAAAAGCTGTTACCGTGGAGTGTTGTGGTCAAGCTTTTTTGTAACACTTGTGGCTAAAAAAGCTTGACCACAACACTTTATACAATATCGCTTCCAAAAGTCTCGGCTGTGCACTGTCTCTTTCTTTCCATATCCGATTGAATGACCTAGACGCTTTCACATACCCTTTATGTTCCACATTATCTCTTTGCGAACAGCCATTGTTTTCAATGTCTTCTGCCATAGATGGTCATTCCTCCTTTCTCGGTCATACTCAAGACTCCTACTGATTCGGTCCTTCACCTCTCGGCTACTATGACCTCTGCTGACTTCTGTGCGTTCAGCATTGCTTTATGCAATGGTTACCTCTTTCAAGGCGTACCGCACAGACCTCCCTAGGTACCACACGTTTCTTCCTCTCCATCCATCTGCCTCATCTATCATGCATGATTCCGTGTAGTTATTGGGCTTCAACGTGTCTGGCAGTCTTACCCTCATGCATGACCTCATATGAGATTTCTGTTCGTCAGACCAGAGATTTGCCCGTGAGTTAGTATGTTCCTCACATCCAGCTTCCTCCAGATTCCATCTCACGATGGACACCCTTGCCTTCAGCTATATCCTTCCCACTACCGGGCGGATTCGGGACTTTGACCCGTTAGAAACGTGCGCCGCCAGGCGCACCAGAAAAAAAGCTGATAGAAAGATTTTTCTACCAACTTTTTTACGTATTAATACAATCAAACGCTATCTATATTATCCACCGAAATAATGGCTTACTCATTACTGTAATTGCTCTCAAAAAGTCCTTTTATTAAAGGGATCAGAGATTTATTATAATAATATTCATACATATTCGACTTATTAAATACATTTTCATCTTCTGAAATAAGCATAATTCCTTTGTTATTTTCTTCTGAAAATGTTGTATCAAGAATAAATACGTAAGATATAATCTTAAATAAATCTCCTTCATTGCTACTGTTAATTACATTTTTCCACTTTATTGGTTCCTTATAATAAAAGCTTATTAAAATATCTTGATTTGAAAGTTCTTTTTCTGAGAAAGTATTTAATATTTTTATTGGCGCATCCATATCTTTTAAATTGGCATCAGTAAGAGGCTCATTGATATCTTTAATAGTCTTCCACCAATTCCTTTCAATTAAAGCAACCACTTCTGAGAACTCCAACTGCTCCGGTGTTAAATATATTTCCGAAATACCATTATTTACTTTAATGCTTGTTGGTGTCGATAATACTGCTTGTGGAAAATCAATTCTATCATTACTGTGCCCACATGCAGATAACATCAACATCATAATAGATAGGGCAATAAAATACTTTTTCATATACTTACCTCCTAAGAATTCCTTAATATACATCATGTGCAATTTCCAAGATATTGCCAGAAATTGCATCTATATCAACATAATAGTTCAATTCATAAACAACTCCATCGACATTTACTTTGACGGGATAAACCAGTTTCCAAAATATCTTTCCCTTAAAAGTTTTTAAATCCTCCATACTAGTATGATTCACGCAAATTAGAAGCCTATTTCAAACTATCGTTTTATGCTAATTCTGGATAGACTTTCTCTTTCGTGAAATTGGTTTTGGTGCTTTTTTGTTTTTGTTTTCTGCTGAAGCAGCTCATACACTATGAAATCAATCTCTTCTTTAGAAAGGTCATAAAGTCAGAACTTTTATGAGTTTCACTTACTAATGGAATTGCTTCTCCTGAGAGCAAATCAATCGCTGCAAGCAGAGAGAGGGTCTCCAACCTGACATACTCATAATCTCGCTGATAGCCACTGCTTTTATCTGTATTCGGAATCGGTGGACGGTCTTCACCTGTGGTAGCAATTGCCTGAATTCCTGGCTTTTCATCATAAGACAGGATATGTACGGCATCTTTCTCAAAGGGAATCAGTTTTCCATCCTTGTCAAACTGCATTTCAATCTGCTTGTGGATAACAAGGACATCATGCATTTTTGCATCAAACTCAGGATCCCGTCTTTCGCAGTAATAAGACACCTGAAATGGTTTGATCCTTGCATTGCTCAGAATTTTCCGAAGCGTTGTTTCAGCTACTGTTGCCCTACGAAGATGTCCTTCCGCTTCTGCTATAGAGTTGATGAATTTCCTGAAACTCATGGGATATCAGAATTCAGCAGAATAGCCGTAATCCTTCGGTTTTTGGCAAGCTTTACTGATTACCCAGGTGATATCGTCATCGGTGATTTCCGCTTTTCTTCCACGGCCGTTGTTATCATGTAAAGAAGCTTCAACACTGTTCTCTTTAAATTTATTAAGACAACGTTTTACCACACCGATTCCAATATCCAGTTTGTCAGCAATTGCTTCGTTAGATGCACCCTCAGATTTGAGCAGAAGGATTCTGGCACATTGATAAACGCGAATTTCCAAAGTGCTCTGAGTCAGCAGTTTATTTAAGTAAGATTTATCATCATCTGTTAAAGAAATAGTTTTAATTGTATTAGGCATAATTGACACCTCCGATGGTTCAATTGTACCATAAATAGGAATGTGAATTAAAATAGTTTGTTATTTAAAGTGGATTGTACTAGATAAAGCGTCATCATAATAGTACCCCAAAATTGATTCGATATTCTAAAAAGACCGCTTTTCAAAACCTTATCATTCGATCCTAAAAAGCAGTCTTCATCATTTTCCATATTCAATATTCTGAGCAAGACGATAAGCCGGGTTATGTCGTTGGATGGTCATCTATCTAGACCGTCCGTCACCGGACGGCTCAAGCGGCCTACCCGGAAGCAGACGGGCCGCCTTATGCTTCCTGTTTGGCCTTGCTTCGAGTGAGGTTTGCATGTGCCCTCCCTGTTACCAGTGAGGCGGTAGTCTCTTACACTGCCTTTCCACCCTTACATGTTTCCATGCGGTTTATTTCTGTTGCACTGTCTCTGAAGTCGCCTTCGCCGGACGTTATCCGGCACCCTGCCCTTTGAAGCCCGGACTTTCCTCTCCTGCATCCCTTAGAACTGCAGCAGCGACCATCTGTCTTACTCAGAACTTGTTTATTTTAGCATATATTTATTTTGATGTCCAGACGTGTGTTTATATTTTTTTCGTTACGGCTTTTACAGATAATGTCCATATGGATGCACACTCCTATGAAAATACCACAGAAAAAACGAATACAGCTACACGTTCAGGCAGCTTCCCCCGATAAACTCCCTGAGAATCGAAGTCTTCGGGATCACATCACTGTCGATGGCAAGGAAATAGTCCAGGAATTTGAGAAGCCGTTTCGCCTCATCATACTCTTCCCGGTCTCTCGGGATATTGAAGAGCAGCGGTTCCGCATAGAGCTTCAATACCGCAAGCTCATACACAAGCGCGGAGTTGAACATCACATCGGCGCTCTCCTGGTACGGGAAGATATTCTTGTCCTCGCCGCGGCGCACCGACGGCCAGCGCTCGATCGTCTCTAACGCGGAGGTTCCTCTTGTTCTCGCGTCCCGCACCATCCGGCGGATCAGTCGTCCGTCAGTTGTCGGGATCCGGTTGTGCTCATCCACATTCAACTGGGTCAGGGCGCTGATGTAGATCTTAAATTTACTGTCCTTCGGAAGTTCTGAGGACATCGCGTCATTCAGGCAGTGGATGCCCTCGATGACGAGAATATCCTTCTTTCCAAGCTTCAGCATTTCGCCTTTGTATTCCCTCTTACCGGTCTTAAAGTTAAACCGTGGAAGTTCGATGGTCTTACCGGAGAGCAGAGCGTTCATATCCTCATTAAACTGTGGAATATCCACGCACCCAAGCGCCTCAAAATCCGGCTGCCCGTTCTCGTCAAGCGGATATTCTTCCCGGTTGCGGAAATAGTTGTCCACGGAGATCGGATGTGGGTTGTATCCCAGCGCCGCAAACTGGGTTGAAAGCCTGTGGCTGAAGGTTGTCTTACCGGAAGAAGACGGACCTGCGATCATCACGATCCTGCGGTCCGGATCCTTCACTGCTTCCTCAGCAACCTGACCGATATTTTTCTCCTGCAGTGCCTCCTGCATCAGGATCAGATCCTGTCCCTTCCCGTCCGCGATCATCTTATTTAACGCACCGACGTTCGGCACCTCCAGACTGTCACTCCATCGGTAGGAAGCATGCAGGATTGAAAACAGCTTTTCCCGGATCGCCGGGTGCTCCACATGTTTCGGATCCGTTTTCACCGGAAGCAGGAGCAAAAATCCCGCATGACACGGAACAAGGTCAAAATATTTCACATAACTGGTGTCCGGAACCATATATCCATAAAAATAGTCCTCAAACTCCCCAATGCTGTAAATATTCACCCGTGACGCCCGACGATATTGGAACAGCTGCTCCTTATCATGCATCCCATGCTTTCCGAAGAGTTCCACCGCGTCATCTGTATTGACACTACGCTTTTTCACCGGGATCGCTGCGTCCCTAAGCTTCTCCATATGTACCTTCACTGAAGTCAGCAGCTTCTCGTCCACCGGAATATCCCCGACAAGTTCTCCATAAATACCGTTTCCCAGCGCAAAGTCGATCTGGATTTTCCTGATCTTCTCTCTCGGAACCACCTCGTAAAACGCCTTCAGCATCAGAAAGATCGCACTGCGCTCATAAGTCTTATAACCTGCGTTTTCCTTCGCTGTGATAAAAGAAATCTCAGAATCTCCCGCCAGCGTTTTTTCAAGCTCCCTGAGCTTTCCATTGACCCGCACAAGCAGGATATCATTCTCATACTGATCCTGAAACTCTCTCGCGATCTCCAGATAGGTTGTTCCCTCCGGATACGTTTTTTCGATTCCATTCACCTTTACAATTGCCATAAAACCACCTCACACAACCTCTCCGCTGATGACATTCACAACATCAGCAACAGCCATTTCACTTCGATCTATAGCACCGGTCTGCCTCCGATCCCGGGCGCCTGTTTTTCGGGGATTGGCTTCCTCTTAGCTCGCAGGTGAATGCGTTGGAGGAAAGGTGACACTTGTCTGAGCGAAGCGAGTTGTGTCACCTTTTCTCCGCCCTTAGCATTCGCATGCAAGCTTAGAGAAACCTCCCCGAAAATCATCTCAGCCCGGGGGGCGGAGGCTGACCGGTGCGTCCCCGAAGCCAATTACCTACACCACGACCGCCGGAAACTTCACCGCCATCTTCACGATCTCGATATCATCAGGTAACTTCTCCTTCAAAAAACCTTCCATAAAATCCATAAAGATATGCTCCAGCCCATAATGCCCTGCATCAATGATCATCATCCCCTGAGCCGCCGCGTCGATCCCCTCATGGTGGCTGATATCTCCGGTGATAAACGCCTGAGCGCCTGCCTTCAGTGCCTCCTTAAGCTCACTTCCGCCGGCCCCCGGGCAGGTAGCTGCCTTCACAATTGGAGTATCCTCATAGAGCTCACTTCCATAAACAGTCACAAACGGAAGTCCAAACCGGTTCTTAACCTCTCTCGCGAGCTCCAAGCCCTTCATAGGCACCTTCAGCGATCCTGTCTTACCGATTCCGTACTCCGTCCCGGAAATCTCTCCCATGGTCTCCAGTGGCTTCTGATCGATAAAATTCAGCCGGTCTGCCACAATATCCGCCATACACCCCGGCGCCGAATCAAAATTTGTATGCATCGCATAATATGACACATCCGACTGGATCAGGGACACAAGCCGTCTTCCAATAAAATCCTCGTCCGAAACATGCTTCACCGGCTTAAAGATCAGCGGATGATGGCTTAACAGCATATCTGCCCCGATCTCCTTCGCCCGCTCCACCGCCGCATCATCCGCGTCCAGCGTCAAAAGAATCTTCTTCACGTCCTTGTCGATCCGCCCTGCTAAAAGTCCCGGATTATCCCAGTCACAGGCACAGGACTTCGGCGCAAGCGTCTCTAAGATTTCAATGATCTCCCTGCATTTCATGCTGTACCTCCTGATTTTCTTTTAACTGTAATTTTAACTCGGAAAGCCGTTCTGCCGCCCGCCCGGAATCCCCCGCTTTCGCGGAAATATCCTCGATGAACCGCAGAAGCTTCGCCTCTTCCTCCTTCAGATATGTAAGAAGAACCGGGTTCTTCGTCCGGATCAGATAATCGCCGTAGAGCATGCGGCTGTCCTCAGAAAGGCTTAAAACATCCGGATCCACTGTTTTTCCCTCAGAATCTGCGTCTTTCTCTCTCCGCACATCCATCACCGTATAAAACTTCCCATCTTCAAGGACCATATCTTCCTTCCGGATCACAAAACCGTTCTCAAAAAGCCATCTTCTGACCTTAAAGATCTCCGACTGCGGCGATAAGACCCACTGTTTCACTGAATCCCACATATGTCTTCCGTTTTCCAGGATCTTAATGATCAGCTCGCCGCCCATTCCCGCGATCACGACAAAATCTGCCTCACCGGGCTGAAGTTTTGCGACACCGTCAGAAAGTCTCGTCTCGATCTTATCCGCAAGTCCAGCCAGGGCAATATTCTCCGTCGCCCTTGATAACGGGCCTTTCCGCACATCCATAGCCACGGCCTTCTTCACGATCGTTCTCCTGACAAGCTCCACCGGAACATGTCCGTGGTCCGTCCCAACGTCTGCCGCGGACTCCCCAGGTTCCACAAACGAGAGCACCAGCTCCAGGCGTTCTGATAATTTCATATTGATTTCTCCATTTCTCTTTCACACGACTGCTTTTCGATTTCGCAGCCGCCTTTTTGTATTTCCCGGCAGTTTAACTTCGCCCCGGAGCACACAGACAGGCCATCCCTGACTGCCTTTTCCTGCACAGGTCTTTTCCTGCTTCCCATATCTTTTTACTCATCCAGATAATCTTTCAAGATCTTACTCCTGCTCGGATGGCGCAGTTTTCTAAGGGCCTTCGCCTCGATCTGGCGGATCCGCTCCCTCGTCACGTTGAACTGTCTTCCGACCTCCTCCAGAGTCCTCGGTCTTCCGTCATCCAGGCCAAATCTGAGGCGCAGCACTTTCTGTTCCCTCTCAGTGAGCGTTGACAGCACATCCATCAGCTGTTCGTGGAGCAGCGTGTAGGTCGCGGCATCCGCCGGGACTTCCACATTATTATCCTGGATAAAGTCCCCGAGGTGGCTGTCCTCCTCCTCGCCGATCGGAGTCTCTAAGGACACCGGATCCTGAGATATCTTCATGATCTCACGGACACGTTCCACCGGCATATCGAGCTCCTTCGCGAGCTCCTCTGGCGTGGCCTCACGGCCAAGCTTCTGGACTAACTGTCTCTGGGTCCGCACAAGACGGTTGATGGTCTCCACCATGTGTACCGGAATCCGGATCGTTCTCGCCTGATCCGCAATGGCGCGGGTGATCGCCTGACGGATCCACCAGGTCGCGTAGGTGCTGAATTTATAGCCTTTCCTGTAATCAAACTTCTCGACTGCCTTAATGAGTCCAAGATTTCCCTCCTGGATCAGGTCGAGCAGCTGCATGCCCCGTCCGGCATACCGTTTTGCGATACTCACCACAAGACGCAGGTTCGACTCCGCAAGCTTCTTCTTTGCCTCCTCGTCACCGAGCTCGATCTTCTTTGCCAGTTCGATCTCCTCATCCGGAGAAAGCAGCGGCACTTTTCCGATCTCTTTTAAGTACATCCGGACCGGATCATCTACACCGATCCCCTCCGGTACGGATAGATCGATATGCTCCACATCAATCTCATCCTCCGGATCTGCATCTTCATCCTCTGAAAACAGATCCGGATCCATATCATCATCGTTCGACATTTTTAAGACGTCGACATGTTTTTTATCCAGGAAGTCGTATATGCGGTCCAGCTTCTCGGGTGTCAGTTCATCCCCCGCAAAGGCATCCAGAACTTCCGTTTCATCAAGGACGTTCTTTTTACTTTTTGCGAGTTCCAGAAGTTTTGATAACTTCTCTTCAAATGTAAGTGTCTTTTCCTCCATAATTCCATCCTTCCCGGCACCTGACGTTCCTCGTGTCTGCCTTTCGGCTTCTGCTTCTCTCAGTCAAGTGTGATATTCAGGGCAGCCAGTGCTGACTGCTGCCTGATGATTTCCTGCAACTCTCTGATATCTGCTGTTTTTCCCTTTACCTCCAGACTGTGTTTCTTTATCTTTTTGACGGTTTCCGAGAGCGCTCTCCTCTGTTCCTCATTATTTAAGGACTCGCTGAGACTCGCGTGGAATAAGGCCGCCACTTCCCTGTATTGTTCCTCGCCCTCGATAAAATGATTCAGGATCTGCGCAGGGTTCACGCTTCCTGTTTTTTCATATTCATCGAAGACCATGGATGCCGCTTCTCTGTAAAGCTCGTCGTCAAAATCCTCCGGTGTGATAATGCCGCGGATCTTTTCGAAAAGCTGCGGACGCTCGATGAGCCAGGTGAGAAGCAGTCTCTGGGACTTCCGGATCCCGTCCTCCTTCTCCTTTTTCTGGCGGGTCCGCTCCTTATCGTACTCCCGCTCCCTTGTGGTCACTCCGATGAGTCCGCCCATGGAGTTCACGAGGTTTTTGAGATCCGTCTCCGGGATCATATACTCCCTTGCAACGGCTTCCGTGTAATTATCACGCTCCAGCTTTTCCGGAAACTCCAGAAGCTTCTTCGCGATGGCGTTATAAAACCCTGTCTTCGACTCCGGGTCCTGCATGTTGTACTGGCTCCGGATCACGGAGATTTCGAACATAAAGCTTCCGACGGCATTGTCGATCCGCTTCTGGAATTCCTCTTTCCCAAGATTCTTGATAAACTCGTCCGGGTCCTTATAGGGCTTCATATTTAAAACCTTGATGGACATTCCAACCTCTTTTAAGATCGGAATCGCGCGGAGCGCCGCCTTCACTCCCGCCCCATCGCTGTCGTAGGTCAGGACTACCTGATCCGTGTAGCGCTTTAAAAGCATCGCGTGCTGGGACGTAAACGCGGTCCCCAGAGATGCCACAGCGTTCGTAAATCCCGCCTGATGCATAGCGATCACATCCACATAGCCTTCACAGACCAGCATATATTTCGCTCTGGACGTTCTCGCGAAATTAAGTCCATAAAGATTCCGGCTCTTATCAAAGATCTTCGTCTCCGGGGAGTTTAAATATTTCGGCTCCCCGTCCCCCATTACACGTCCACCGAAACCGATGACACGGTTATTGACGTCTAAGATCGGGAACATGACACGGTTCCAGAATTTATCTCTGGCTCCCCTCTCATCGATAAAGAAGAGACCTGTCTCTTTTAAAATATCGTCGTTGTATCCCTTCGACCTCATATACCGGTAAAGGTCATCCGGCACCTTACTGGAATACCCAAGACCGAAGTGGCGGATCGTATCGTCCGTCAGACGGCGTTTCTCCTTAAAATAGTCATATCCGACCTTTCCTGACGGCTGCTTTAACTGATAATAAAAGAAGTTCGCCGCAAGACGGTTGATCTCAAGGAGCGTATTTTTCAGGTCCGCCTGAGCTCTCGCCTCCTTTGAGTATTCCACCTCCGGCAGGGCGATCCCCGCCCGGTCCGCCAGCATCTTCACAGCTTCCACGAAGGTATAATTTTCATATTCCATCACAAAGGTGATGACATTTCCGCCTGCTCCGCATCCGAAGCAGTAATACATCTGCTTTCCCGGTGAAACGGAAAAGGACGGGGATTTCTCATTATGAAACGGGCACAATCCGAAATAGTTTGCGCCCTTTTTCTTTAAATTCACATACTGGGACACGATGTCCACGATGTCATTTCTTGTTCGTACTTCCTCGATCACTTCTTCCGGGTAATACACGCTTCATCCCTCCCGCGATATGTATTTTCCGCAAAACCGCTCTGCACTTTCCTCTCAGAAACCTCGCAGATCCGCCGGATCCGTCTCTCAGACATTCCAGCCTTTCGGTACAAATAATTCTTCAAACCGGTCGATGGCATATCCGTCGCTCATCCCGGCAATATAATCACAGACGACCCGCTCTCTCTTCTCCCCGCGAAGCTCCATCATCGCCAGATACTCGTCCGGCAGCTCGCCCACATGCTTCAGGTAGTATTCGTAAAGCGTCACGATCAGCTGCTGGGCTCTTCCCTCCTCGCCCTTTGCGGCAGGATTGCGGTACACATGTTCAAACATCCATTCCCTCAAGCCCCGCATGGCCCGCTCTACGTCCGGGGACATAAAGATCGATGGCCTGTCCATACTGTTATTGATAATATCATGGATCATGATATTCAGGCGGTCCTTTACGGTATCCCCAAGTACATCCGCGTATTCTCTCGGAATATCCCGCTCGGTAATGATCCTTCCGCGGATCGCGTCGTCGATATCATGATTGATGTATGCGATTTTATCGGAGAACCGTACGATCTTTCCCTCCATGGTCGCCGGATTTCCGGACGTTCTGTGATTTAACATTCCGTCGCGGACTTCCTTTGTGAGGTTCAACCCCTGTCCCTTTTTTTCCAGGATCTCCACCACCCGGACGCTCTGCTTATAGTGGGCGAACCCGTCCTCGCAGATTTCATTCAATATGTATTCCCCCGCATGTCCGAAAGGCGTGTGGCCGAGATCATGCCCCAAGGCGATCGCCTCAGTCAGGGACTCATTCATCCGGAGTGCCTTTGCGATCGTTCTCGCGATCTGAGATACCTCTAACGTATGGGTCAGTCTCGTCCGGTAGTGGTCCCCTTCCGGAGCGAGGAAAACCTGGGTCTTGTCTTTCAGGCGCCGGAATGACTTGCTGTGCAGGATCCGGTCACGATCACGCTGATAGGCAGGGCGGATATCGCAGAGCGGTTCCTCCCGGTCACGCCCCAGCGTCTCACTGCTTAACGACGCGTAAGGACTCAGATTCTGGCGTTCCCACTGTTCCATCGTTTCCCTGATATTCATACCTGACCGCCTCCTTTTCCGGCGCAGCCCGTCATTCCCACGGGCGTACATTTGTTCTCCGTCCTAAGAATATACTTTTATAGTATATCATATTTTAAGGCATTTTAGAACCACGATTCCTGTCCTTTTACTGAAAAATATGTAAAATTTCTGAAATTTTTCAGTCCTATCTCTCTGAAACAAATTTGCGATTATTTACCACATGAAAGAGACAGGGGCTCGGCTGAGATAAAACATTGCTGTACACGGGCAGGAATTTTCTGAACTGAAAATTCTGTACAATACAGTGGTGGTAGTGGATTTTGCCGATTTGGAATGCGAAGCATCGGCAAGATCAGTTACTGTTTGCACAAGCGTAAACAGTAACGATAAAACAGCCCGGCAGGACAGGTCATCCGCAGAGTATCTCCGCGTTTCCCTGTCCTGCCGGACTTACGGCCATTCTATTCCTTTTTTTCAAAGACTCCGTCATGCCGTCTCTTACATCTTCTCACCCGGGATGACCGGAACCGCGCCCTGCGGAACCGGGCAGGTGTAGCCGCCATAGCGTTTCATCTTTTTATTGAACTCGTCCTTCGCTGCCTGTAAAACATCCGGCTTCTCCATAAGGTCGATCGCGGTAGCCGCGATGACCTTTCCCGCTAACAGCATATTCTTGTGGGCAATGGATGTCCGTCCACAGGAAACATTCTGCCAGGAATGTCCCGGTGCCTGCGCCGGGAATGTGGATGTGTTGATCTGCGCCGTCGGAATGCACCAGCTCACATCACCGACATCCGTGGATCCCATTCTCGGTTTCTCATAGTAGAGATACGGGACAAGGAACTCATTCATCGGTGTCGTGCCGTGTTTGGACTTCTCATCAACATATTCGTAGATATCGCTGCTGTCCTCCGTTGCATCTCCCGGAAGCTTGTCAGACTTCATCTCAACAGAATCGTAGAGGGCTTTCGCGTACTTTAATTCTTCCTCCGTGTAATGGCAGACACCGAGATCATTGAAGTTGTCCCACATAAGGGACTCCAGGACCTTGTTCGGAACGGTATTGGAGCAGCCGTCGATAAACTTCTTCTCCATCTTTGTATCTGTCATCATGGATGCCGCAAGAGCAATACGGTCGACTCTCTCCTGAAGCTCCAGCGCGTCCTTTACCCAGATGGAGCGGACCATATAGAGGACCTGTGCCTTCGGCTGTACCACGTTCGGAGAATCTCCACCGGCATCTGTGATGGAGTAATGGATCCTCGCGCTGTCCGGCATATGCTCTCTTAAGAACTGGACACCAATGTTCATAAGCTCCACCGCGTCGAGGGCAGAACGTCCCTTGTCCGGCGCGCCCGCCGCATGGGAGGCAACACCGGTAAACTTATACTCTGTCTGGATACAGGTGTTGCAGGTACCGGAAGTGACCTGATTCACATTCCCCGGATGCCAGGTGAGGGCCGCGTCGCACTCCGCGAACACGCCGTCTCTTGCCATAAATGCTTTCGTAGCGGCGCCTTCCTCACCAGGACAGCCGTAAAGAATTACCTTACCGCTTCCCTCACCTTTTTCTTCCAGATATTTCTTGATGGCAAAAGCCGCAGCCATGGCCCCAGCGCCTAAAAGGTTGTGACCGCAGCCGTGGCCGTTTCCGTCTGTGACAAGCTCTTTTCTGGTCTCAGATCCGGCGATCTGGGAAAGGCCTGTCAGAGCATCATACTCGGAGAGAATTCCGATCACCGGCTTTCCGGAACCGTAGGAAGCACGGAATGCAGTCTCAATGTTGTCAAAGGGATGTTCGACAGTAAATCCTTCTTCTTTTAATACCTTTGCGTAAAGTTCACCAGATTTGTACTCTCTCAGGGAAAGCTCCGCATAGTCCCAGATCTTATCGGATACGTCGGTGATCACGCCGGATTTTTCGTCGATATAATCGAATGCTGTCTGTTTGGATGCTGACATGTCATGTTCTCCTTTCAAAAATCCCGCCAGGCAAGACTCCAAAAGTCTGCCTAAACGGGATATGACTTACGCGAGCAACGAGCCAAAGTCCATGCTTGCATGAGACCTTGGCGACTGCCGCGATAACTTGAGAAGCTCGCAAAGCGTGCTTCTCATAGTTCCTGTTAAAACAGCTTTTCCCGCTGTTCTTTCATCAGTATAATACCTTGCTTAAAAATTCCTGTGTCCTCGGGTTCTGCGGATGATTGAAGACCTCATCCGGAGTGCCTTTCTCCGCGATCACGCCGCCATCCATAAAGAATACACGGTCGGAAACCTCTCTCGCAAATCCCATCTCATGGGTTACGATCACAGTAGTCATTCCTGTCTTTACAAGGTCCTTGATAACATGAAGGACCTCTCCTACCATCTCCGGATCAAGGGCGGAAGTCGGCTCATCAAAAAGCATAACATCCGGTTCCATCGCCAGCGCGCGCACGATGGCGAGACGCTGCTTCTGTCCACCGGAGAGCTTCTTCGGGAACTGGTTCTCCTTATCCGCAAGACCAACGCGGTTTAAAAGCTCCCGCATCATCTCGTCGGCTTCCTTCTGGGTTTTCTTTCCAAGAAGGACAGGGGCAAGCGTTACGTTTTTTCCAACTGTAAGATTATTGAATACATTAAAGTGCTGGAATACCATTCCCATCTTCTGACGATGCAGGTTGATATCCACATTCTTGTCGGTAATATCGGTTCCCTCGAAATAGATCTTTCCGGATGTCGGTGTCTCAAGAAGGTTTAAGCAGCGTAAAAATGTACTTTTACCGCCGCCGGACGGTCCGATAACAGAAACAACCTCGCCATGATTGACATGCTCGGTAACACCCTTTAATACCTGAAGACTGCCGAAGGATTTATGCAGATCTTCTACACGAATCAGTTCTTTTTCACTAGCGCTCACTTGCGTTCATCCTCCTCTCCAGTAAAGCAATCAGCTTGGACATGATAAATGTCACGCCGAAGTAAATGATACCAACGATGGTCAACGGCTCAAGTACACGGAATGTAAGACCGTTGATGGTCTTAAACTGGGTCATAAGTTCTCCGATAAAGAACGTGGACGCCAGAGATGTCTCCTTGACGATCGCTACGAACTCGTTGCAGAGCGCCGGAAGAATATTCTTAACTGCCTGCGGGAGAACGATATGGATCATGGTCTGACGCGCGTTTAAGCCCAGAGAACGGGCAGCTTCTGTCTGTCCGACATCGACAGCCTGAATACCTGCGCGGACGATCTCACAGACATAAGCGGTAGAGTTTACGCAGCAAGCAGTCATAACGCATGTAAACTCGCTCAAGTTGAAGAACGGAAGCCAGGTCGGCAGCATAAAGTAGAAGAAATATAACTGCAGCAGGATCGGCGTACCGCGGATAATTTCGACATAAACGGTAGCGATCAGCCGGAGCGGCTTAAATTTTCCGATGCCCACGTTGCTGCGGCGCATCAGTGCCATCAGAGAACCGAAAACGGTACTGATGAGGACAGTGAGGAGACCCATAAACAGTGTCATTCCAAGACCCTGTAAGAATAAGCTCCAGTACTTCATCCAGACTTTTAACATGACGTTAAGAAACTCCATCTGGAAAACTCCTTTCGTAGATAAACTTGAAAACAGACAAAGGTCTTTCCGGCATCTTCACCGGAAAGACCGAGCTCTGTATTTTCTGTAACCTGAAGTGAAAACCAATTCCGGCCTTCGCAGATCTTCCATCACGGAACGAAACGATCTGCTCCGAAATTAGTTCGTCTCGATACCGAGCTTCTCAGCAAGGGCAACCGCCTCTTCTCTCCACTGCTCATAGAGACCTTTCTCGTTAACTTCAACGATCACTTCGTTGATCGCATTTAAGAGATCATCATCGCCTTTCTTGACCGCGATAACGTTACCTTCACTTGAATAGTCAAACATGAAATCTGCCATTGCGATATCATCATATGTCTTTGCAAGGGATTCACCGTTATCACCGGATACAGCGAGTGCGTCAACCTTGCCTGTTGTTAACATCATAACACCGTCTGTTATATTTGTCACTAACTGGATCTGAACGTCAGACGGAAGCTGCTCTGTAGCAAGCTTGTTCTGTAAGGTTGCGTTCTGGGTAGCAACCTTCTTGCCTGCGAAGGATTCTGCTGTATTGTACTGGGAAGCAAGTTCCTTCTTAACTAAAAGGCCCTGACCTTTCTTCGTGTTTACATTATAACGCTCGGAAAGTCCCATAGCCTCTGCACGCTCATCTGTGTAAGCGAAGCCGGAGATACCCATATCAATGTTTCCGGAAGTAACTGCCTGCTGGATTGCTGAGAACTCCATCGGCTTGATCTCAAGTTCTACGCCAAGCTTCTCAGCGATGTATTTTGCAAGCTCCACATCGGCACCGACATACTCGGTTGTTCCACTGCTGACATCCTTGAATTCCCACGGAGCGAAATCAGGGGATGTTCCCATTGTGATCTTTCCTGCCGCAAGAACTTTTCCGAGATGGCCATTCGGATCTACATTCTCAAGTGCCTTTAAGGAACCTTCCGCTGCAGCTGCTGCATCTGTCTTATCCGCTTCCTTTGATTCAGCCGCTGTTGTCGCGTCGGCTGTTGTTGTCTCAGCTGCCGTTGTTGCTGCTGCCGTTGTCTCAGTGGTCTTGGAGCTTCCGCATCCTGTAAGAGCAGCAATGACCGCTGCTGTTGTCATAGCTAAAACGATGTTCTTCTTCATAATCGATCCTCTCCTCTTTGTTTCTATCTTTTTCTATGTCTCACATGTGTGATGTTGATACGCATTATAATGTATAATTATTCTTTTGTAAAGCACTTTTTTATGTTTTTTTTACAGATTATGCATTTTATACAATATTCGGTGCATAATTATATTGTTTCATGCAGTTTTTTCAATGTTTTATACATTATCAATGCATATATTCATCTTGATAAAGCGTTAATATTTCTTTTTTTGCATAGCGCGTCACCTCTTTCAAATTTCCGGCATACATTTCCGGCATACGCTGCTGGGGCAACGTAAAAAGCAGCCCATCTCACTCCAGCGTGAAACGGGCTGCTCTTCTACTTTTTACCAATATCAGATTTCAGCAATATTGATCAGTGTAAGTTCTTTTGCACGATTTTCCATACTTGTCACAAGCGCTCTCGCAGTATCGACCGCAGTGAGAACGGTAACGCCTGTCTCGATCGCATTCCGGCGGATGATAAAGCCGTCATGGCTTCTCTCTGCGCCCTGTGCTGGGATATCGATGACAAGGTCGATCTCATGTCCAAGGATCAGGTCAAGAAGGTTCGGAGACTCCTGCTCGATCTTTCTTACCGGAATGACCTTTACGCCATGCTCATTGAAATACTTTGCGGTTCCTGCGGTACAGAAGATACGGTAACCCTGTGCCTTGAATCTCGCAGCGATGTCGAGCATCTCTTCCTTATCGGAATCACGGACAGTCATGACCATGTTCTTATACTTCGGAAGCTTGATACCTGCACCCTGGAAAGCCTTGTAAAGAGCTTCGTTGAAGGTCTTTGCAATACCAAGGCATTCACCTGTGGATTTCATCTCCGGTCCAAGGCTGATATCAGCCCCGCGGATCTTCTCGAAGGAGAATACCGGCATCTTCACTGCGTAGTAATCTGCCTCTTTCTGGAGTCCCGGTGTGTAGCCGAGTTCCCGGATCGTGTGACCACAGATGATCTGGGTTGCCAGCGGTACGATCGGGATTCCGGTTACCTTGCTGATATATGGGACGGTTCTGGAGGAACGCGGGTTGACCTCGATGATAAATACACCTTCATCATTCACAATAAACTGGATGTTGATCATTCCCTTGACATGGAGCGCCCTTGCGAGCTTCTCTGTGTATTCCACGATCGTCTTCTTGTTGTCCTCGGTGATGCTCTTCGCCGGATATACGGAGATACTGTCGCCGGAATGGATACCGGTACGCTCGATATGCTCCATGATACCCGGGATCAGAATATCGGTACCGTCGCAGATCGCATCGACCTCGATCTCCTTACCCATGATATACTTATCAACTAAGATCGGATGCTCCTGAGTGATCCGGTTGATGATGCCGATAAATTCGTCGATATCCTCATCGCAGATCGCGATCTGCATGCCCTGTCCGCCAAGAACGTAGGACGGACGAACGAGTACCGGATAGCCTAACTCGTTTGCTGCCTTTTTCGCCTCTTCCGCTGTAAATACAGTCTGTCCTTTCGCTCTCGGAATCTGGCACTGCTCAAGGATCTCATCGAAGAGTTCTCTGTCCTCAGCGGCATCGACATCCTCTGCAGCGGTTCCCAGGATCGGGACTCCCATCTTCATCAGAGCCTCTGTGAGCTTGATGGCTGTCTGTCCACCGAACTGGACAACTGCTCCGTCCGGTTTCTCAATATCAACGATGCTCTCCACATCCTCCGGAGTCAGCGGTTCGAAATACAGCTTATTCGCGATGTCGAAGTCTGTGCTGACAGTCTCCGGGTTATTGTTGATGATGACGGTCTCAAAGCCCTCTTTCTCGAAGGCCCAGGTGCTGTGAACAGAACAGAAATCGAACTCGATACCCTGACCGATACGGATCGGTCCGGAGCCAAGAACAAGAACCTTCTTCTTCTCAGTCTCGCCCTCTGCCTCATTCTCGCTGCCGAAGCAGGAATAATAGTACGGGGTTTCAGCCGCAAACTCAGCCGCGCAGGTATCTACCATCTTGAAGGCAGCACGGATGCCGTTTGCATGACGCATCTCCTTGATCTCGTTTTCCGTGAGACCTGTGAGTCTCGCGATCACATGATCCGGGAATTCAATGCGCTTTGCTTCCTTTAAAAGATCCGCGTCGAGGTTCTTCCCGGCTTTCTTTAAGGCATTCTCCATCTCAACGAGGATCATTAATTTATCGATGAACCAGATATCGATCTTCGTGATATCATGGATCAGCTCGTAATCGAAACCGCGGCGGAGTGCCTCTGCAATAACCCAGATCCGGCGGTCATCCACGTTGCAAAGCTGCTCTTTTAACTGTTCATCTGTGAGTCCGCTGTAGTCGTAAGACATTAAGGAGTCCACATGCTGCTCCAGAGAGCGGATCGCTTTCATTAAGCCACCCTCAAAGCTTGTGCAGATACTCATGACCTCACCGGTCGCTTTCATCTGGGTTCCTAACTTATGACTCGCATTGATGAATTTATCGAAGGGAAGTCTCGGCATCTTGACTACCACATAGTCAAGCATCGGCTCGAAACTTGCGTAGGTCTTCTTTGTAACAGCGTTCTTGATCTCATCCAGTGTGTAGCCGAGGGCGATCTTCGCGGCAACCTTCGCGATCGGATATCCTGTCGCCTTGGACGCAAGGGCGGAGGAACGGCTTACACGCGGGTTTACCTCAATTACACAGTACTCGAAGCTCTCCGGGTGAAGTGCGTACTGTACGTTGCAGCCACCGGTGATACCAAGCTCTGTGATGATCTTTAACGCGGAGGTACGGAGCATCTGGTACTCTTTATCTCCTAATGTCTGGGACGGAGCGACAACGATACTGTCACCGGTATGTACGCCCACAGGGTCGATATTCTCCATGTTGCAGACGGTGATCACGTTGCCTGCGCCGTCACGCATAACTTCGTACTCGATCTCTTTCCAGCCTGCGATACAGCGCTCTACAAGGACCTGGCCCACACGGGATAACCGGAGTCCGTTCTCCAGGATCTCTGCGCACTGCTCCTCATTATAGGCAATACCGCCGCCGGAGCCGCCAAGGGTATAAGCCGGACGGAGAACGACCGGATAACCGATCTCTTTTGCAACAGCAAGACCTGTGTTCACATCCTCAACGATCTCAGACGGAGCCACCGGTTCGCCGATCTTTTCCATTGTCTCCTTGAACATTTCACGGTCTTCGGCTTTTTTGATCGTGAGGGCTGTTGTACCGATAAGGCGCACGTTGTTTGCCTTTAAGATACCGGCCTCCTCCAGTTCCATCGCAAGGTTTAAGCCGGCCTGACCTCCAAGGGTCGGGAGGACACTGTCCGGTTTTTCTTTCTTAATTAACTGCTCAACAACCTCAGTCGTCAGCGGCTCAATATATACCCGGTCCGCGATATCCTTATCCGTCATGATTGTTGCCGGGTTGGAGTTTAAGAGAACGACTTCAATGCCCTCTTCCTTTAAGGAGCGGCAGGCCTGCGTTCCCGCATAGTCAAATTCTGCGGCCTGGCCGATAACGATCGGACCGGAACCGATTACAAGTACTTTCTTGATCTCTGGATTCTTAGGCATTATCTTTCCTCCTCCATCATGCGTAAAAAGCGGTCAAACAGATATCCGGAATCCTGCGGTCCCGGGCATGCTTCCGGGTGGTACTGGACGGTGAAGATATTCTTGCCCACGTACTTTAATCCCTCGTTCGTCTTATCGTTCACGTTCACGAACGCCGGAACGGCAACCTCCGGATTCATGCTGTGTTCGTCTACCGCGTATCCGTGGTTCTGGGAGGAAATGTAGACGCGGCCCGTCTCAAGGTCTTTTACCGGGTGATTTCCGCCGCGGTGGCCATATTTCAGCTTATATGTATTTGCGCCTGTGGCAAGAGCCATGAGCTGATGTCCGAGACAGATGGCAAAAACAGGAACATCGGATTCATAAAACTTTCTGACTTCTTTGATGATCTCCGTGTTCTCTGCCGGATCTCCAGGGCCGTTGGAAAGCATGATCCCATCCGGGTTTGTCTTTAAGACTTCCTCTGCCGGAGTATCTGCCGGATATACGGTCACTTCGCAGCCTCTCTTATTTAACTCTCTGGCGATATTCTTCTTTGCGCCAAAGTCCATGAGTGCAACTTTCTTTCCTTCCCCCGGGAGAACGTATTTCTCTTTTGTGGTTGTCTTTAATACAACGCCTGTTACCTGATAAGCCCTGATCCGTTCTTTCACTTCTTCCAGATCAAAAGATCCGTTCGTTGTGATCATGCCGTTCATGGTTCCTTTTTCTCTTAAAATCTTTGTGAGGGCTCTTGTATCGATACCACTGATACCTGGAATATCCTGTTCTTCTAAGAAATGCTGAATCGTGTCCCCACTTCTGAAATTACTGGGGATTCTAGATAATTCTCTGACAATATAACCATCCGGCCATACTCTTCCGGACTCCATATCTTCTTTACAAATACCGTAATTACCAATTAACGGATAAGTCATTACCACTGCCTGTCCCGCATAGGACGGATCGGTAAGGACTTCTAAATAACCGGTCATGGATGTGTTAAAAACAATTTCACTGATTACTTCCCTGGTAGAGCCGATGCTTGTTCCTTCAAACACGGTTCCGTCTTCCAGTATTAAATATGCTTTCATGACGCCACCCTTTCTTATGTGTTCGTGTTCGTTTCCTATCTGGGATTGAAAATTTATTTCAGCCCAAATTTTCACTATTCTATCATGCGGTGAGAGATTTTTCAACTGGTTTTTTGAAATTTTTCAAGAATCTTTTCAGATATTATAAAGAGTTGTCTCTATTGAGGAAAAATGGTAAAATGAATACTAATAAAGGAAAAATTTGAAAAACAGCCCTGACACAGGCGGAAGGTACCTTTCTTATTCCGAAAATCGGCTGTGAATGATTTTTCCTGCTTATAAACTTCTTATGTGAGGAGGCAGCTTATGAGTAAACTTGTCTATACAAAGGGGAAAGAATACCACATCGGCGTCGGCACCGGGGATGTGGGACGCTATGTGATCCTGCCGGGCGATCCGGGGCGCTGTGAGAAGATTGCGAAACATTTCGATAACCCGGTAAAGATCGCCCAGAACCGGGAATACACCACCTACACCGGCTATCTCGATGGAGAAAAAGTCAGTGTCGTCTCCACCGGAATCGGCGGACCGTCCGCCTCCATTGCGGTCGAAGAACTTATCCACTGCGGTGCGGACACCTTCGTCCGTGTTGGGACATCCGGCGGCATGCAGAAGGACGTTCTTGGCGGAGATCTCGTGATCGCCACCGGTGCGATCCGCTTTGAGGGGACCACAAAGGAGTATGCACCCATCGAGTATCCGGCGGTTCCGGATTTCGATGTCACTACTGCGTTAAAGGAAGCTTCTGAGGAACTCGGCTACCGCCATCACCTCGGCGTCGTCCAGTGCAAGGACAACTTCTACGGACAGCACTCCCCGGATTCCATGCCTGTGGCAGATGAATTAAACTCCAAATGGAAGGCCTGGATTGCATGCGGTGCCCTCGCCTCCGAGATGGAGTCCGCTGCCCTCTTCATCGTCGGCAGCGTCCGCAGCGTCCGCACCGGTTCCGTGATGCTCGTGATCGCGAACCAGACAAGACGGGAGCTGGGACTTGAGGATCCGCAGGTCTATGATACGGAAGCCGCTGTTGTTACAGCGGTGGAGGCAATGAGGAAGCTGATTAAAAAAGACCGGACGTCGGCGGCTGAAAAGTAGGGGCTCGCATTACCAGTCATTCCCAGTTCTATGTGCGGAATTTTATGGTAGAATCCTTCTTGTAACATTTTTGTAACATTTTTACATAACAGGAGGTTTTACCATGAAAAAACAGATTATGACTGCTTTCGCAGTTTCCACCATGATGACACTCGCAATGCCTTTCGCATCCTTCGCCGCAGCCCGCTCCTGTCAGACCGGCTTCCGTCCGGAAAACAACTGCGGATACACCGGCACCAGCGCTGTTTCCGCGATCCAGATGCAGGGCGGCTGCGTGATCTCCAGCAGAAATGCCATCGATCTCTATACACTGTTGGGAAAAGGATACCCTAATGGGGCAGCCGGAAATAACTGCAGCAGCGGCTGTACAGCCGAATCCAAGGGAAGCAACTGCTCTTTCGGAACAAACTGCGGTACGAATTCCTGTGCTGGTGGAAACTGCAGTACAAATAACTGTGGCAGCGGAAACTGCCTGACATCCGGGAATGTTTCCATAATTTCAGGAACGGCTTGTGGAAGTCTTGTCAACGTGCGATAAGGGATTTTCTATCGTCCTTTGTGACACTATGTGAACTACATCGGCAATTGAATTACCGAGCATCTGATTACGAAGCATAACTTCGTAGTTTCAGAGGTGCGTCCATAACACCCTTACTGCTACCCGAATGGGTTACACAGCTACTTTTATTATTTCTGGATTCTTCAGCCCGGTTACGGGCATATCAATTTCTTCGCCGGATACGGCATGATATTTTCTTAAGATGTTATAAGCACCTACTGCGTCTGCATTGTAGATCACGGTATCTACAATGTAGATGCAGCGCTTCTTCCGATTCTTTTTCTCTGCATAAATGCGCGATACTTCTTCTGACTGTGGCGGACATTGACTAGAATAACTTTCTTCTTGTCTTATCAGGCGAATCCCTTGCATTTTAAGCTTATATTCTAACTGCATATAGATACGGGCATATGACAGGCTGTGAAGCTGCTGGTTCGTTTTCCTTCCCAGATTTTTTTCTTCGCGAATCCCCTTTATATCTCTGACTCCATATCCTTTATCTTCATAATATCTTGTCACTGTTCCAAACATAGAGCTCCTTTCTTCGTCTGGCCTGAGATGTGTTGCGTGTAGAATACCGCTCTGAGCTTTACGGATTTTCTACTCGGAATTGAACGTAAGCAGGAACTCGACCTTTCTGGACTCACACAGCCAGAAGTTGACGCACTGCTGAATCTGATAAAAGCCATGAAAAGGAACTGACTTTGCTGAAAATCAAAATCGTAAAAAAAGGGCATACCGGACAGGAATTATTCCCATCTGATATGCCCTCAAATTTATAGCTTCTTAATTACATCTGCATTAAATGTTCTCCATGAACTTCATCATAGATAAAATCCGCCCACTCTTCTACTGTATCATGCTCTACATAATCTTTGTCGCGTTGCAATGCTGAAGAAAGATACGAATCTCTCACCGCTCGATGAGCTTCCACTTCAGTCATATTATATTTTTTCACTAATGTCTCTCGTACATACTTCTTAAATTCTTTAATTTCAGTATTGTTCATATCTTTCACCTCTTTCCATCATTATTTTATATATCTTTCCTTATTTTTTATTATATCACAGCTCAAGCCAATAATGCAACTAATAGATTTTTTCGAATGAAATGAATATTGCTGTCCATATGATTCATCATTTTTCTTCAAAAATTTCTCATAGTTTACGTTTTTCGGAAGCAGTATTCCACTATTGACCTGATACGCTATATTGACTATTGTACCATCTGCAATTTCGCCAATGCAAATATCATATCTACAATCTTGATTATGATTCTCTATGCCATATTGTGATAAAATTTCTGAAGTTAGTCTGTTATTAAGAACAAATGCTCCCCATTCAGCTCCATGCCGTGGAAATGCAATCAGCTTTAATTCCAGTTCTGGTAAAGGTATATATTCGAATTGTACTATATATGGTTCTTCAAATTTATAATCTTTCTGTTTTCTTCTATTCCATTGGTTGATTTTATCTGTCCTTCTAACAGCAGTCAATGCAGCATGATGATAGCTTGGTGTCGCATAGAATCCCGGTCCAAAATCCAAATACGGTTTGCTGTACCTTAAATCTATCCCATTACTGCATATACTAACGGCTGAACTATAATTCGTTCCATGATATAACTTCACTATTTCTACCTCGGATCATGTGATTTCGATAGTATAGCACAGTTATTTTTGTTTTTCTACAATTATCGCCAAAATTGATATTATCTCACTAATCTGTGATCTCAATTTCCCATTCCATCATGGCGTTGTAGACCTTCTCATCAATTTGTCCTCTGTACCGCTCTGCGTATTCCTTTATGATCTTCTCCTTGACCGTTTTATACTCTGTAAACGCTTCTTCCGGTGTGTTCCAGTATTTCAGCTTTACCCGCTTGCCGCCTGCAGAAAAGCATCCTCTGTACTTACCGTTCTTGGAATCCTTATATACCACTACAGGACAATCTCCACGGTGATTTTTCGCATTTATGAACAATGAGTTAATCACTGCTGGAACGAAGCAGCATGTCTCTGGACTGTATACCGTGTTACCCTTAAATAGGATGTCTTTATCCAGTTCGTAACCTTCCACATTCCACTTGTCGAACCATGCTTTAAAGTTCTGGAAGTTATGCCATTCTTCACACACTGTACATCCAATATACTGTGGTTGATTTTTACGCACCGAATCAGCGTAACAGCGGCTCATCATATTATGCTATTTTACATACTCCACAGCCTTTCTATCAACCTTATCCATGCCAGCGAATCCGATTCCATACATCGTTGGCTTCATTCCTTTAATGCTCCAATCATCCGGCATGTAGTCGATGTCGTTCACGATCTGAAGAATCGCTTCTTCGGAGTCATCTCCTGTCTGATTATAATAACGCCGCATAGTATAATACTGTTATAATGGTCTGGCCTGAGATGTGTTGCGTGTAGAATACCGTTCTGAGCTTCTGTGCGCCCCACAGGAAGGTTTTCACATCTCTCATGCAACATTATAAGTTGTAATTTTAGACAGTGACATACTCCCACCACTTAGCTCACGCTTGAAGTGGGGGCTTCTCGTTCGATTGCCCCGTTGGGCAAAGCATTCACGAGCGATCCCCGTGTGTCCCACGGTTCTTTTTGGCTGATATTTTTTTATGATGCTTTTTCGCTTTTTTCTAATATGATCCCGGATATTCTCAGGCCTTCCCGGCAGATATTAATCGCCGCATTTTCATCACGGTCCATCCGGTTTCCGCAGTTACAAAGATATACCCGCTCTTCCAGTTTCAGATCATGTTTTATTTTTCCACAACAACTGCATGTTCTGGAACTGGGATACCAGCGGTCGATGCGGACAAGTTTCTTCCCTTCCCGTTCCAGTTTATACTGCAAAAAATCTGTGAACATTCTCCAGCCGTTATCATGGACACTTTTTCCAAAATGATGTTCCCCACTCATCGTCTTCAGATCCAGATCTTCGATGCATACGATATCATAGAAATTGGTTATCTTTCTTGATTCCTTATGCAAATAATCTTTTCTCTGGTGAGCGATATGCGTATGGATCCGCGCCACTTTTTTCTGTTGTTTTTTGTAACGATTGCTCCCCTTCCGGCAATGACTCAGTTTTCTCTGCGCTTTCGCCAGTTTTTCCTCGCTGTTTCTGAAATAGTGCGGATAACCTGCATGTTTACAATACACAGCACAGCTATGTGCAATAATCTGATATTTACATGCCAACTATGGCACTATGCAAGAGATAGCAATTCATCTCACCACCTATAGAGGTGGGAAAATTCTTGCTGATTCTTGTTAAAAACTAAATATTTTTTATTCCAAATATGTATCTCGAACATTTCCAAGTAGCATATTTCCTCTAACCCGATTCCCTTCTCCGTCATATACGATAAAATCATATCCAGGGAATTGCATTTGTAACTTGTTAATTAAAAAGTGACATTCGCTGAATTTTTAGTTGCTTTTCCAATTTTATAATTTTTCGGAAGAGACGCATCATCTCTTACATTTTTTCCATCTTTTATAAAATCTACATTTACTCCCTCTAAGCTAAAAATTGTTTTCTCTACATACTCTACTTTAGGCATATAATTGTTCTCCTTTGACATTTTTTATTTTTGCCACGTCCTAATGCTGTTTTACATAACCATAGCGCCTTTTGCTAGCACTGTCAATTGGTGAGTGCTATTTTTTGAAAATCTTAAGAATTTAAAAAGGCACCCCTTTTTTCAAGGATGCCTCATGCTACCTGGAATGTCTGGATGGAGATCCCTAAACCAGGCAAATCGGAATGGGAGGATTCGAACCTCGATCGCTCCGCAAAGAGTCATTAACTGCGCTGCTTTACCCATTAAGCTACATTCCGATAACTGACGCCCAGCAGGGGGGTACCAGACGTCACACGCATTTTGGGAAGGTGTAGGAAGCCGCCGGCTGTATGCCCTTGGCTTCAGGTTACACTATAACATTTTGAAAACGGAAAACAGGAAAAAACGGAAAAACTTATGTCGCCTTCATAAAGTTCTCATATTCCTTCCTCACGCTGTCCGCCGTTGCCCGTCTCCCCATCTTAATCGCCACTTCTCCCCTCTTATTCGAAAGGATAAGCTTATTCCGGAAATCCCGCAAAACCGCATAAAATAAGGGAATCCTTAATTTCTAAGGATCCCCCGATGGAAGCAGATAACGGGAATCGAACCCGCCTTTCCAGCTTGGGAAGCTAGCGTTCTACCGATGAACCATATCTGCATATATATTTTTCCAACACTCATATCATAGCACATTTCTGTGGATTCCACAAGGATTTTTCTGGTAAATCTGCGGAAATCGTTCCCCTTTTTCCGACACCTGTTCCCCCATATCCATATCTGTCTCTTAACTTTTGATCGCGTTTCATTCACCGTATCCGTTAATCCTCACTTCTCCGTCCTGCGATAGCCTGCTCCTGAATTCATGGTGACAGGATCGGCAGGTATCTCCTGTCACCATGTCCGGCAACATATCACTTTCTATCCATATTTCATTTACGATAATTCCGCAATCCTTGTAATCCCCACATATATGTGGGAAATCTTATACCATGTAGCAAAATCTACCACTCCGGTCTGGGGAAGTCCAAAAATCGACTGGAATTTCCGAACAGCTTCCGCGGTAGCCGGACCATAGATCCCATCAGGGGAAATATCCGGAATTGCGGTATACACGCTGGAGATTGCATCTAACTGCTCCTGCAGCTGCCGCACCTTATCACCGGTGGCACCAATCTTCAGATCATATCCCGGCCACGATGCCGGGATGCCGGAGATCTGTTCTGCCGTATTGATATACATATCATCTCCATAAAAATTCCGCAGGATCTCGATGGGACTGTACCCCGCTTCTCCGAGCTCACAGCTGCCCCATTGCGTCATCCACCCCGGACACCGAACCTTCCGCCCGTCGCAGTATTGTGTCAGGATCGGCTGTTTCACTCCCGGGCGCGAAAGATAATTATCAAAAATATCATCCACCACGACAGAGATGGACTCAAAAATATTCCGCCCATAAATCCATTTATGATCATACGCGGTTGATGATGTGATCGTAAAATCATATCCCTGATTGCGGTACCATTCCGTATAGACACGATTTAACGTGAAGGACATGATTGCCAGCACATTCGCGACGATCGCGGAGCGGGGCCAGGTCGCGTATATCTCACTGGAGGCTACGTTTTTGATATAATCCCGATACGGGACATAATAGTTGGCTGCGGATGTATTCGTTGGCACTCCGTCATGTACCACGACCGTCTGGGGGACGACCACTCTGGACAGAACGATCTCTCCTGTCTCTATAACCGGCTTGATCTCGCTCTCCGCGATTTTGGGAAGGTAATCACCATAAAGTGTGTGATCCGGAATCGTCACGGTCTCTATCTGCTCTCCGGCCGAGGCATTCGAAAGAGGCCGCAAACGAATCCCCTGGATCGCCGTCACGTCCGCCAGAACCTCCGTTCCTGAAACGACAAATGGCTCAAATCCCGGTGCCGTGATTCGGATCGTGTATTCTGCATATGGACGCTCCGTCTCCTCCGGTGACAATGAAAGCTCTACTGGTGGTGCATCTAATGGAAGATTCTCCGTCTGTCCGGAACTGTTCGTTCTCGTCTCCTCAATAATTTCATCTGGTTCCTCCGTCCTTGCAATCACAATATCCGCATCCTGTACCGGAAAACTGTTCGCGTCCGACACAACATCCACCTGCAAATATCCCTGTGCCATAATTTCCTCGCTCGATTGAATATCGTTCTATTTTATGCAGCGGATGCACACCTGATGCATTCCTACACTTATTTTCGACCTTTAAATGCAGAGTTTAAAACCCGCAAAGTTTTTCAGAAAATCTTCCTCCGGATATCCAATGCCAGCATCACGGCATCCTGTAATATCCCGGACGTCAATATCGTTATTGTCCCCGCCGATGGCTCATCTGCTGAATAAATTTTGTTTTCTTATACCAAAACAGGCATCCGGAAATTTAGATAAGCTTCCAAATGCCTGTCTCTTTTTCTTATTTTCTATCCTTCCATCAGCTTCCTGATCTCCTCTGCAAGAAGCTTCACATTCCTGATCAGGCCGTCAAATGCCCCATATCCGTAAAACCGGATAAACAGGATGCCGACCGGTACAGCGATGATCATTCCTGCAATACCGCGGAACTTGAAACCAAGATAGAGGAAGAATAGTGTTGCAAGCGGCGGAAGTCCCATGCTGTCACCGACGATCTTCGGCTGGATCACCTGACGGATGCCCTGTGTTAAAACATAGAGAACGATAAGGCTGAGCGCATAACCGTACTCCCCGGTAAAGAGCTTTACCACTGCCCAGGGAATCAATGCCGTTCCTGTACCGAACATCGGCAGGAAATCCAGGATCGCGATCGCGATTCCAAGAAAAATTCCATATGGAACTCTGAGGAATAACATTCCGATCACCAACACCACTGCGACCACGAACATGATCTTAAACTGCGCCAGAAAATACCCGCCGATCAACGTCCGGATATCGCTCTTCATCATCCATCCATACTTGATCACAGGTTCCGGCATAACCTTCCCCACCGTCTCCACAAGCTTATCATGATCTGCGAGAAACAGGTAAGAAGAAAGAAATACAATGATCGTATTCACAAAGACCTCCGGCAGCGTCCGCACTACGCGGCTGCCTGCGGAAGCCGCGATCTTCTGAACAAAATCGCCGATATATCCGCCCACATTCTCCAGCTCGGAAACGATCGTCATCTCTGTGTCTGCAGGAAGATACTTCAAAAGTCCCCCGATCCGCTCGCAGGCCAGATCGACCTCCTCCCGGATCGACGCATAAATTCCTGGCAGTGCCTGACCAAACTCCGTCATTTCCCGGAACACCCAGGAAAACAGCGCATAGATGCCAAAGATCACCAGGGCCAGCACACCTGCGATCAGAACCATCGAGCCGTGCCTGCGGACGATCTTCAGCCGCTTTTCAAAAAAGCGCACCACCGGATTTGCGATCGCTGCCACGATCCATCCGATCACAAACGGAAGAAAAAACATCACCAGCCTCAGTCCCCAGACACAGACCAGATAAACTGTGAGCAAAGGAACCAGAATATTTAAAATAATCCCTGCATACTTTCTGAAATTCATTCCATGGACCTCCTAATCCTGTAAAAATCCTGCTGCATTCCATCCGCAGTATTTTACTCAGTCGATCCCCCTTTTTCAGTACTCCACATGATCTCATACGGCTTTATATGCTTTCAAACAAAGTCCGGCTAATGATCTGTACTCCTTTCACCGGTTTTCCCGCCATCACTACTTACAAAGCCCGTACTCCTCTGCAATCTCCTTAAATGCCGGCAGCGACCTCTCGATCTGCTCATAGGACACACAGTAAGCCAGTCTCACGTACCCCGGACAAGCAAACGAACTGCCCGGAACCACCAGCACATGATGTTTCTTCGCCACCTCGCAAAATTCCTTCTCGTTCTCCACCGGAGACTTCACAAACAAGTAAAACGCTCCGTCCGGCTTCGCGCAGGTAAATCCATACTCCGTCAGCGCACCATAGATCAGATTCCTGTTTTTCTCATAAGTCTCCAGATCCACTGTAACCTCATGCTCAATGCAATACTTGATCACCTTCTGAACCAGTGACGGTGCATTCACACATCCGATCACCCTGTGCGCGATCGTAGCTGCCCCGATCAGGGCCGCAGAATCATCCACCTCATCCGGAATCACGACATAGCCGATACGCTCACCCGGAACAGAGAGGGACTTACTGTAAGAATATCCCACAACTGCATTGTGATAATACTTCGTCACAAACGGAACCTCAACCCCGCCGTAAGCCAGCTCACGGTACGGCTCATCAGAGATCAGCACGATCGATGTGCCAAACTTCTTTTCCTTCTTCTCCAGGATCGCAGCCATAGCCTTGATCGTCGCCTCATCATACACAACACCCGTCGGGTTGTTCGGGTTGTTGATGATAACAGCCTTCGTCTTAGCAGTGATCTTCGCCTCAAACTCATCAAGCTTCGGCATAAACGTCTCAGTATCCGGAGAAATGACCACAACATTTCCGTCATAGTTTCTCACATACGCATTATATTCCACAAAATACGGTGCAAACACGATAACCTCATCGCCCGGATTTAAAATGCTCTTTAAAATGATATTTAATCCGCTCGCCGCACCCACTGTCATGATCAGGTTCTTAAAGGAAAAATTCGTTCCGAACCGTTTATTTAAGGACTCTGCGATGGTCTGACGGACATCTTCATAGCCTGCATTGCTCATATATCCATGGAGTGTCATGAAATCCTCATTCTTCACCACGTCGAGGATCGCCTCTGTCACCTGCGGAACCGGAACATTCGGGTTTCCAAGGCTGAAGTCATATACATTCTCCCTGCCGTAAACAGCAGCCATTCTTTTCCCTTCCTCGAACATTGCGCGGATCGCGGAATTATTAGCCATAAATGGTTTCATTTTTTCTGATATCATAGCTGTCTCCTCCGTCTGTTGTGTTTAATCTCTAAAAAAATTCCAAAGGCACCGGTCACCACAAAGTAAAACCAGGTCGTAGGATTGGAATACCAGGTTGTAAAAAACGAGAGCATAAAATAGAGCGCTCCCTGAGAATAGAATAGGTACCACGCCGGATTTCTTCCCGGGTATGTCCTTGCAGAAAGCCATGCGGCAGCCGCTCCCAATACTGATGAAAACAGAAATACACCGGCAATTCCAAAATCATAATACGCGTCATAGAAGAGTGTAACCGTAGTCAGCTCCTCCTTATTCACGTAGATCGGCCAGTCCACTAATGCAGGCTTTATAAACTTAAGTCCCGATAATGCCCAGAGCGGAAACATTCCCTTTAGTCCCATAGAATGGGCCGGAAGCTCCCGTACCAGACAGTCAAAATTGTCGTAATTGTTTGCAACATACATGTAAGGCTGCGTGATAAAGATCGGCGTAGCCGCATTCTTCATCTCAAAGATTCCATTCAGATACGTCACATCATGGCTTCTGGCAATCGTTAAGATCACATAGAGTGGAACAAGTCCCGCCGCTGCCATGAAAAGATACCTGATTTTCCTGTATCCGCTGACGATCATAAATGTCAGCACTGCGAGAATCACCGCAAAGATCAGCTGAAATCTCGATACACAAAGCACCGGGATCAGGAGCGCGATCCCTGTCATAATGAGGGAAACGATTCTTTTCGCCTTCCCCATCTCCCTGTCATAGAACCATAACAGCACTTCCATGGACGGGACCAGTACACAGGACACCGTCACATAATGGACCCCGGAAATATGGAAATATGAGTAGGCATGCGGCACTCCCCGAAGGAGAAACGGCACATATCCCAACCGGAATGCCTCAAACAGAAAGGCAGTCAGGGACAGGATTGTCAGCCCGGTAAGTGCAATGAAAATTCTTGTCCCGTATCTCTCCGGGGTCTCCCCCGTAAACTTCAGGGAAAATCCATCTATTGTCTTTTTTTCCTTCTCATATCCAAATTTCTTTTCTGCCAGTGCGTACACATTCCAGAATGCCGCAAAAGCTACAAAAAAGCACGCCCAGGTCTCTAAACTCCAGTCCTTCTGAAGGTTTGACAGCTTCAGGCAGGAGATTCCTTCTCCTCCCACATAAAACAAGGAAAACAGTCCGCGGAGATGAAGCGGATTGCCGCTTTTCCCATATTCCCACAGATAAAGATATAGTGCTGCAAACATCAGTGACATTCCTGATAAGGTAAAATGGGCGCTGAATGCAAAAAGCATGGCAGCGCCGTAACAGATCACATAAACCAGCATATCAGCCTACTCTCCGAGACCGCCATTGATCAGTTCCGTGATCGTTTCCAGAGCTTCCTTTTCGTCCGCTCCCTCACAGATCAATTCGATCTCATCTCCGCACTTTACACATGCCCCCAGCACGCTCAGTACACTTTTTGCATTAGCTGTTGTGTTTCCATATTCAAATTTGATCGAACTCTGAAACCGCAGTGCCTCCTTGCACAGAAGCCCTGCCGGTCTCAGATGAAGACCGGTTGGGTTTTCGATCGTAACTTTTTGCTTTACCATAAGTATTTTTAACTCCTAATTTCGAAATATGGTCTGAAGACCTGTCGCCTGACGTGCTTCCGTCGTCTCCGGCGGGACGATCACCGCGTGTCTTGTCGCAGACGCAGCGGTCTCCCCCTCTGTCTCCGCCTCGCTGCTGCTCTCAGCGGCAGTTTCCGACGCTTTTGTTGTCTCTTTCTCAGTTGTCTCAGGCTCTGTCTCCGTCGCAGACTCCTGTTCCTTTGCGACAGTTACCGTACAGCTGGAAATTCCCAGCAAATCATAGGCAGAATCAAGCTCCCTGTTAAGCGTCGGCTGAACCTGGTGGCTTCCCTCTCCCATTCCAGAGACATTCAGACTCAGGTCCTCAGCCGTAAGCTGCAGGCTGTCAAGTTCTTCCTGAAGCGCACGGATCCGGACTGTGACCGTTCCCGGGTCTGCCCGATAGCTGTAGGAGCTGTCCGCCCCAACATAACTGGCAGCGCTGATGCGGACCGTATATTCCCGTTCCTTCAACTGCTCCACCGTAAGTGTCACCGTGATCTCGGAACTGTCCTTCCCAGCCAGGGAAACTCCCTCCGGCAGATAATCATTCAGATCAATAGTCTTCACGATATTTGCCCTCGCGCCGGAAACATCAAGCTCTTCCTTCGGGATCGTGATCGTATTTAAGGATGCCAGAGCGCTCTTTAATCCGACCACCGGGACACTCTTAAGTCCGCACTCCACACCTGTGTAGCGATAACCGCCCGCCACCTCACCGGTGACATCGAAATCCAGGCTCAGATTCTTCACTTTCAGGATCTCCATGGTATAATCGACACTCTTGCAGTTACTGATCAGACGATCGCTGATCGTAATGCTGTTTTTGTTCGCGTCATAGAACTTCGGTTCCTCCGAATCGCTCCAATCCGCGTTCTTTCCGTCTAAGTTGATCTCGATTCCGACGCTGCTAATCTGTCCGATCAGGGATTCCGGACCTTCAACCGTAAGTGTCTCCGGTGACAGTGTCACCTTGCCAGTCTGGTAGCCGTCCTCAAGCATTCCCGTCGTCATGACGCCGATGGTAAATGTCTTCCTCTGAAGCGGTTCCGTCTCGATCTTGATCGTTCCCGTCCGGCTCACCGGCATGGAGACCAGGTATTCGGAGTGGTTTAGGACCTCGACCTTGATCGGGATCGCGCCTGTCACGGACCACATGTCTGTCATATCCGCGTACGCCCGGAAATCTGAGGAACGGATCCGATACGCATTTGTCGTCTTTACCTCATACTGAACTGTGGTTGTCGATTTTCCGACAACCGCATATGTCAGGTTGTTCTTCGTGAGGACGTCGCTGTTAATGATCTCTACCGGCACCTCCACAGTATCCGTCATGACCGGATCCGCCACATTGACGACCCCCAGCCAGACTAAAAAGGCACACAGGAAGGAAATCAGCAAAAGTCCCCATCGTCTATTCTGCTTTTCTTTCATTTTTATGCCATCCCTTCAAGAGTTTGAACGGGCCGGATACCGTCTCCTCCTCCGGCTTTGCAGCGATCGCAAGCTTTAACTCTTCCGGACTGTTGATCCTTCTGAGACTTCCGCCCTCCGCCAGGGATACCCGTCCAGTCTCCTCGGAGACTACAACGGTCAGGCTGTCCGTGCTCTCACTGATTCCAAGAGCCGCACGGTGTCTTGTTCCCAGGTCTTTGCTGATGCTCAGGTTATCAGAAAGCGGCAGATAACAGGTCGCAGAGGTCACGCGGTTTCCACGGATAATGATCGCGCCGTCGTGAAGAGGCGTATTGTGTTCAAAAATATTGATCAGAAGCTGGCTCGTGACGATTCCGTCCACCGGGATTCCCGTGCGTTCGATCTCTGGAAGCGGAGTGTCGCGCTCGATGACGATCAGGGCTCCTGTCTTTACTTTTCCCATTTCAAAGGCCGCACGGGTAATCTCATTTACGGTCTTCTCTGTATATCCTTCCTGCTGTCTGGAATTCTCAGAAATAAAAAGGTCTGTGATGATATTTTTGCTTCCGAGCTGCTCCAGCGCTTTTCGAAGCTCCGGCTGGAAGATAATGATGAGGGCTGTCAATACGAGCTGGCCCATATGGTTGATGATCCAGGTGATCGTATTTAAATGGAGCATCGCCGCCAGCAGGTAAAAACCAACAATGATCATACCACCGCGGAGAAGCACTCCCGCTCTCGTCGACTTCACCCATAAAAGGACTTCATAGATCAGAACTGTGAGGATCAGAATTTCAAAAAGATTCGACAATGTGATCTTCGGAATAAATGTAAACCAGGAATACATATTCCCAAGAAATTCTGTCATTTTGTTACCTCCGTACAATTATTCACGAGTTTCGTTCTTCTCATGTCTCACATTTTTTCTCGAATAAATCCGCTGTACCTTCACATCCGGTGCAGACACCGTGAGCTTCGGGACAGCTTTCACATAGTAATAGTAGTCATCGTCTTCATACTGCAGATACTCTGTTCTCGTATAATCCACCGCGAACACAAAGAACTGGTAGATCAGGGCGATCACCACCGATGCGACGATTCCAAAGATCATGGAACCCGCGGATACCGGAAGGTTGAAATTGAAATCACCGATAAAGATCACTGCAAGCTGTGTGATCACTCCCGCAACGATGGCGATGGACCAGGAGTAGTCTACTGAAAGATTTTTAAGGATGAAGACCACAAGGATCGCAGCGGCAAATGCAGTCACCATGACCCACATCAGCTCATTTCCAAATACATTCTTTACGATCTGGATAAACCGGTCTGCCATCTCCGCCATCGAACTTCCCGTCAGTGTTCCCGCATTTTGCTTTAAATACATCAGAATATAGTAGATGCAGACACCGCTGCACACAGGAACGATGGACACAAGGCTTCCAGAAAGTCCTACCACAAGCGGCACCACATACGGAATCCGCAGGAAGAACAGTAACGGTGTCAGGAGAAGCAGATATCCGTCACCCGGCCGGAATCCGTAGTAAAGGACGGTCACCGCCAGCACGAACACAAAGATGACCAGAGCGATCTCCAGAGACACCTGGGCAACATGGATCAGGATAAAAACACTGGCCAGAAACGCTGTCACTCCATATGGAATAAAGGAGGCAACCAGTCCCATCACCACCGGGATCAGCGGATTCTTAAGTTTCGACATAAAACCTACATTCGCGTTAATCAGCCAGAACGTAAGGAATCCCACCAGGAATTTTACGACCGGTACGATGTAAATATTATACTTTCCATAAAATTGTTTCAGTTTTTCCTTGAATACTAAAAGTCCGATCACTTACTCTTTTCCTCCCCGTTTTCCTTTGCAGGCTACTGGTCATATTTTTTATCAAGGCGCCGCAGCTTTGCCTGATAGATCTTCAGTCTTCCGGCTGCTTCGTCATAACGTCTCGAATAGATCTTCCAGGTCACAACAAGATATGCGAGAAGTCCCGCAGCATAGTAGAATACAAGGCGCACCCCGAGAGAGATCAGGTCATCCACCGCCATGACGTTGAGCAGATCATCGAACCGGTAAAGGACCCACAGCACCAGGCACAGGCACACGGTCAGCGAGTACGCGATAAAAGACCGGATCAGATGGCTTCCAACGTAGTCGCTCTTGAAATACCGGTTTGCCGGGATGGATTCCTTCATCATTTTCTTTTCAAACATGGCGATACCCGTCATCAGCCGGATCTTCTCCTCATTTAACATGGCAGTCTCCTTTTTCCATCATTTAAAGCCCAGCAGCTGCACAATAGATCTGCACACTTGCTGCGCTGACCGTAAAAAGTATGGGCTGGAAAGCAAAAATCCCATCGGCAAAACCGATCCGGAATGGATTTTTGCTTGTAACTGCGAAGAATCTTAGCAGTTATGAAACAAATACCAATATAACACACTTTCCCGCGCTTGGCGAGACGAAGTCCCTACATTTATGAAAATTTTAAGGAAAATGTAACGGTTCCGGCAACAATTTTGTTACCTGTTTAATGTCTCGATAAATTTTCCAAATGCCTCACGCCCCGCCTCTGTGCGCTTATAAACGCCCGCATCCTCAAGGACATTCGCGAACACATGGCCGACCTCATCCTGTAAGATCTCCATCACATTATCCTTTGTGATCTTCGCATATTTCGGAAGGAACTCTTCTACCCAGTCTGCATGTTTTGCGATGGATTCCTCGCTGCGGATGTCCTTTCCTTCCACGATATAGTCGGCAAGCAGGGCAAGCTCATCCTTCAATCTCGACGGAAGAACTGCCAGGCCCATGACTTCGATGAGTCCGATGTTCTCTTTCTTGATGTGGTGGAGCTTCGGGTTCGGATGGAACAGACCTAACGGACGTTCCTCCGTGGTGCGGTTATTTCTCAGTACCAGATCCAGCTCAAACTTTCCGCCACGGAATCTCGCGATCGGGGTGATCGTGTTATGTGGCTCCCCGTCTGTCTCCGCGTAGATATCCGCGTCCGCGTCTGTATATCCGCGCCATGCAGTTAAGATCTTATCCGCAAGATCCACAAGGCGTTCTTTCTTCTCACTGCGGATCCTGATCACGGACATCGGCCATTTTACGATTCCTGCTTCCACATCCTCGTAACCGCTCACTGTAAAACTTTTCTCCACCGGTGCTTTCGCCATCGCGAAGGTGTATCTTCCGCCCTGGAAATGGTCGTGGGTCAGGATGGAACCGCCGACGATCGGGAGATCCGCGTTGGATCCCAGGAAATAATGCGGGAACATGGTCACAAAATCAAATAACTTTTTGAACGTATTCCGGTCGATCTTCATCGGGGTGTGTTTTCCGTTGAAGACGATGCAGTGCTCATTATAGTAGACGTACGGGGAATACTGGAAGCCCCAGGACTCGCCGTTTAAGGTCAGCGGAATGATCCGGTGGTTGTTTCTCGCCGGATGGTTGATTCGGCCCGCGTAGCCCACGTTTTCCATACAGAGCAGGCATTTCGGATATCCGCTCTGCTTCATGGTTTTTGCAGCGGCGATAGCTTTCGGGTCTTTCTCAGGCTTTGAGAGGTTTACCGTGATGTCCAGGTCGCCGTACTCCGTCTTCGTGATCCACTTCAAGTCCTTGCAGACACGGTAGCGGCGGATATAGTCGGAGTCCTGGCTCAGTTTGTAGAAATAAGCCGTTGCGTCCTCCGGGGATTTTTCATACTCCCCGCGGAATTTCTTTACGACCTCGCTTGGGCGCGGCATCAGGCAGTTCATGAGTCTCGTGTCAAAAAGATCCCGGTATACGACGCTGTTGTTTTCAAGGATCCCCTGCTCTGCAGCGTAGTCGGTGAGCGCGTTTAAGGTATCTTCCAGGCTGATCTCGTCTGTAATCTCGCCCGGCTCCTCGTATTCGGACATTTTCAGTACTTCCAGGATCTGGTTTCTTGCGTAGATCTCATCTTCGGCTTCGATAAGTCCGGTCGTTCTGCCGTACTGAACCAGTTTCTTTATTGACATTTCAATCATGATCGAATTCCTCCGTTTTTTTACGGTATATTGACAGATTTAAGTATAACGTGCGTATCTTCTTGTTTTCGCTGCACAAAAACAAGAAGCACAGGGCGGCCGCCCTATATCAATCTGCTCTGCAAAAACACTTATACAAGTAAACTTGCAGCGCGTTTTTTGCAGAACAAATTGCCGCACCTGCAACCTGTTACATTTTATTATAATAAATTTACCACCCTAATACAATCGCTATTTTATTTTTTTATCCCCCGCATCGCACGCTGAAGCCGCTCCGTAATGATTCCGCCGACGATTCCGATCAGTGTTCCCGCGATGCATCCGGCTGCCAGAAGAAATGGCAGATAATAAAATACCCCTGGTGTCTGGACGATAACTGCCGCAAAGGTGATCTGGCCGATATTGTGGGCAATACCGCCAAGAACGCTGATGCTGACCTGGGAGAGCTTTCCGGTCTCCTTCAATACCGCCATCACAAACAAGCTTAAAAAGCTTCCAGACAGCCCATAGATCATGCTGTAGGGATTTCCAAATGACAGTCCCACAAGAACGATGCGGATCAGGGTCACGGCGATGGTTCCGGGGATTCCAATTAAATAAAGCCCCACCACCGTTACAAGGTTCGCCAGTCCCAGCTTTATGCCTGGGACTGGGATCGGGATGGGAATCATTGTCTCAACAAAACTCAGCACCATGGCAAGGGCAATCAGGAGCCCATACAATGCCACAGTTATTGCCTTTTTTTCTCGATTCATCGGATCTATTCTCCTCTTTCTTGACTTTCAAAAGTTCATTTGTTAGAATAAACCGGATATCCGGCAGTGCAGCTTCTGATATTTTGTACGACAGGCACGAGTGCCTGCTGCGGTCTGCGTTTTCGTATTAATATACAAAATTTCCGCTGTCGAATGAGCTTATAATATTTATCGTACAGGAAGTATATAACACATGAATAAAAAAACAATATTTGGCCTCTGTGCCGCCGGTCTCCTCTTTGTTTCCGGCATGACATTGAGCGGATGTGGAACAAGCAGCGGACCGGGACTTCTCACACAGGAGACTCCTCTCAGCCGTTCCGATTTTCTGCTCAACACCTTCGTCACCATCACGCTCTACGATTCCGACGACTCCTCTATCTTAGACGATTCGATGGCACTTTGTAAAGAGTATGAGAATATTTTCAGCAAGACCTTAGAGACCAGCGAGCTCTACAAGATCAACCATCGGACCTCCGACACTGTCACGGTCTCCGACGACATGGCAGCGCTTCTGGCAAAAGGTCTGGAATACTGCGAGAAATCTGACGGTGCCTTTGACATTACGATCGAGCCGTTGAGTTCCCTCTGGAATTTCACAAGCGGCGAGGCCGTGATCCCGGATGAAGCAGACATCGAAGCAGATATTCCGAAGGTGGATTACCACAACCTCGTCCTCTCCGGAAATACGCTGACATTCCTCTCCCCGGATACCACCATCGACCTGGGTTCCATCGCGAAGGGCTATATCGCCGACCGGATCAAGGAACAGCTCCTGGATGCCGGTGTGGAGAGCGCCATTATCAATCTCGGCGGAAACGTCCTCTGCGTGGGCGAAAAGCCGGACGGAAGCAAATTCAACATCGGGCTGCAGAAACCTTTTGCGGACAGGGATGAGACATTTGAGGTGCTTGGGATCAAGGATCTCTCCGTCGTGACATCCGGTGTCTACGAGCGGCATTTTGAGATCGACGGAAAGAATTACCATCACATTTTAAACCCGGCAACCGGGTATCCTTACGATAATGGACTGATCTCCGTGACGATCCTCTCCGAGGAGTCCGTGGACGGGGATGGTCTCTCCACCACCTGCTTTTCCCTTGGCCTGGAAAAAGGACTGGAGCTTGCGAATTCCCTGGATGGAATCTACGCATGCTTTATCGATGAGGATTACAATGTTTCCTATTCGGATGGAATGGAAGACTTTATTATCAAACAGTAATATTTAGATCAGACAGTCTCCCGGATTTTTTGCCCGGCGCTGATGCAAAACACGAAACAATTACCATTACACTATTTTCAGGGATTTTTTATGACAGAAAGCAAAGATACGAAACAGAAACTTTTAAAAAAACAGGATATGATCCTGATCGCCGTAATACTTGCGGCAGCCGTTCTTCTTTTTCTCGGGGCAAAATTGATGCATAAAAGCCCTGCGGAGATCGTTGAAGTTTCCGTCGATGGAAAAGTAGTCGAAACCCTCGATCTCGCAAAAGATCAGGAACTCACTATAGACAGCGTGTCCGGCGGCACAAACCACCTGATCATCAAAGATGGGGAGGCGTGGGTCTCCGAGGCCACATGCCCCGACAAGATCTGTGTCCACCAGGGAAAGATCCATCTGGACGGCGAGATCATCGTCTGCCTGCCCAATAAGATGACGGCACAGATCAAGAGCAGAAAATAGACAGTGCAGTCAGTGCGGTAAGCGTGCAAAATTGCTGAACAATTAGTCTGAAATTGTGACTGTTCTGCAGGTCTGCGCACTTACTGCGCTGACTGTAAGAAAACATAAGCCGGAAGGCAAAAAAACTGAGAGGTCTCAACACAGCTCCTCAGGTTTTTATTATACTGGTCAGCAATACGCTCTTACTCCGCCAACCCCATCTTCTTCATCTCTTCCGCAACGGAATCCTCGCAGGATCTCATGGCGAGGATCGTCATTTCCATTAACTTCGGCAGTTCCCAGCCGAGATTCCCGGCACCTTTTGTGATGACGTCCCTGGAACATCCTGCAGCAAATTTCTTATCTTTAAATTTCTTCTTTAAGCTGGACACTTCCATGTCCTTCGTACTCTTTGATGGGCGCATCTTCGCTGCCGCCCAGATCAGACCGGTCAGCTCATCTGCCGCGAAGAGGACTTTTTCCATCTCGTGCTCCGGCTTCGCGTCGATCCACTCGTGGATTCCGTATCCGTGGCTGCAGACCGCATGGATCACCTCATCCTCGGCTCCGCCCTCTTTTAAAAGACGCGGCGCGATCAGGCAGTGCTCCTCCGGATACTCCTCGAAATCGATATCATGAAGGATTCCGCAGATCTCCCAGAATCCGGCCTCATCTCCGTATCCGAGTTCATTCGCGTACCATTTTAAAACGCCCCCGACGGTCAGACCATGGAGAATATGGAATGGCTCTTTGTTGTATTTTCTGAGGAGCGCGATGGCGTCCTCTCTCGTCAGTTTTGTCTGCATGATTTTATGCCTCCGTACTTATAAATTTTCTGTAACTGATATGTACCTTCATAGTTACCAATTATCTTTCTTATCAGTATAACAGAATATTCCTATAATTCAAGTATGATAGTAGGATTTTTATAACATTTTAAAACAGGCCCATTCATCGATTCATGTCTGGAAAAATAGACCTCTACATCCAGAATTTTTCCATCACGATCTTCTCCGCATACTCAAAGTCCCAAAGTTCAACATTCCCGGCTGTCACCACCGGATCACTGTCGATGACGATCCCGTCGACCATGTAATCCCGCTGTCCCACCGGCGTTCCTTCCCGGACCGGAGCATGGAGCGATTTTGCGATCTTTGTCCTTACCTGGACCTTCTCATCGTTTCCCAGCAGAACACGGAGAGGGGTCTTATCCGCGTTTTCAGTCCCGATCTCTACCTTAACCCTGTACCCCACGCCATTTTCCACCGGAACTGCAGTTTCCTCCCCGAGTCCCTTTTTCTCTATCTCCTTATACTCAAAGTTTTTATCCCCGTATGTCACAAGTTTCCGCACATCCTGCCACTTATAGGTCTTGTGGGGCGGCCACCCGCAGCCCAGAAGCGCCGCTATGAACAGCTTCTTCCCCTTTTTCACTGCACCAACATAACAGTATCCAGCCTTTCCCGTGAATCCGGTCTTTCCACTGACCGCACCTTCCATGGATGTCAGGAGAGCATTATGATTGACGCAGGAGAAACTCCGTATCCCGGAAAGGTCGGAAAAGGCGTGGGACGGTGCTCTTGTGATGGCAAGGAACTCTTCTTTTGCCGGGGAGAGCACGATGCAGTATCTGAGGATCCGCGCCAGGTCTGCCGCAGTGGTGGAATGAATCTTCCCACTCTCCTTATCCTCCGCATCCAACCCGTTGGGCGTCAGAAAATATGTATCATCACAGCCAAGTTCCGCTGCCTTCCTGTTCATCATGTCCGCGAAATCTTCCACGCTGCCCCCGACCGCTTCCGCGATGGCCACTGCGGTGTCATTGTGGGATTCCAGCATCAGGGAGTAAAGAAGGTCTTCCAGTCGGTATTTCTCCCCTTCTCTCACATGCAGCTTCACCTCCGGCATGGTCGCCGCCCGGTCTGAGATCCCGACTTCCGTGTCCAGCCCGGCATTCTCCAGGGCAAGGATGCAGGTCATGATCTTCGTGGTGCTGGCCATGGGAAGGACTTCCATCTCGTTTTTTCCGTACAGAATCCGCCCTGTATCGCCGTCAAGCAGGACAGCGGAGTGAGAATTCAGGTTCAGCGGATCGGTCTTCACCTTCGATCGCACCACCGCTGATTCCAGCGTCTCCCCATTCTCGGACCGGATCACCGATACGACCGGATCCTGTGCAGCCTGCAGCCCGCTGCTTTCCCTGTATAAATGATCTCCGGGAACTGCCGCTGCCAAAAGCAGGAGTCCCCCCAGGCACAACTGCAGAATCGGGGATGGTCCGGGTCTGCGTTTTTCCTTTTCTTTCCCCAAGGTCCATTCACTGAGCCGCGCCAGCACCATTCCTGCTATATTTTTATTTTTCCACATTTTTCAGAACTTCCGCCGCATATTTGTAACAGCATATGCGGATGTTTTCTGAGACTTGCCGGACAATTTTTCCTATGATACAATGAAATACGCTGAAATAACTTTGAGATCATTTCTACGTGTCCGTGATGTTATGCAGCCGAAATATCTGCGGACATCTGGTGTGTTGAATTATTATATTTTTAAATAAAAAGGGATTTATCATGAATATAGTTTTGATTTACACAATTAAAGAAGCCGACAGCGGTCGTTCCATCGCCGCCTTTCTCATGGATTCCGGCTATTCTTCCCGCCTGGTGGTTCATCTTCGAAACACCGAGGGCAGTTTTCTCCTAAACGGAAAAACTGTTTTTTCCAACACAGTCCTTCAGCCGAAAGATCAGTTGCGCGTCCATGTCACGGAGAAAAAAACTTCCGACCAGATTGTCCCTGTTCCCATGGACCTCTCCGTCGTTTTTGAAGACGAACATGTTCTCGTGATCGATAAACCTGCCGGAATGCCGGTCCACCCGTCCCAGGGACACTATGAGAATACCCTGGCAAACGGGATTGCATGGTATTACAGGAATGAGGAGTCTCCTTTCGTGTTCCGGGCCGTAAACCGGCTGGACCGGGACACATCAGGGCTTGTGCTTCTCGCAAAGAATCCCTACAGTTCCTGCGTTCTCTCTGATGCCGTGAAGGACCACACGATTCACAGGGAGTACGCCGCCATCGTCTCCGGGAAGACGGACGCATCCGGCACCATCGATCTTCCGATCGCAAGAAAGGACGGCTCCACCATCGAGCGGGTCTTGGATCCAGAGCGGGGTGAGACCGCTGTAACCCATTACCGGACATTTGCCTACAACAAGAACGCTGACCTCTCCTTCATCCGCCTCCTCCTGGAGACAGGAAGGACACACCAGATCCGCGTCCATATGAAAGCCATCGGGCATCCGCTGCCAGGGGATTTTCTCTACTGCCCGGACTACCGTTTTATCGACCGTCAGCCGCTCCATTCCACATATTTAAGCTTTTCCCATCCGGTGACCGGAGAAAAGCTTGAGTTCTCCGCCCCGCTGCCGGGGGACATGAGGAAACTGTTTCCAGACATAAAAGATCCGTCAGGTCCTGTCTTTTATTAAGGCAGATCCCGGCGGATCTTATCTACGCGAACAACGAGCCAAAGTCCGCGCATGCGCGGGACCTTGGCGACTGTCGCGATAACAAGGGGAAACTCGCGAAGCGTGTTTTCGCTTGTTTCCATGTCCGGTTCTTTTCTGGCTCTATATCCTTTTTACAGTAATGTAAAAGCAAAAACTTATCTCTTAATGCGTATCATCAACCACCCTGAATCCTAAGTCCTTTCGGATAGTGATTCTTCAGCATCCCGCCAGCCGCCTTCGCAAACCCCAGTGACATGCCGCCGGTAGTCACAAGAACCCAGCCTTTTGCCGGGATGTTCGGTTCTTCAAGATCCTCCGCCCGCAATGTCTCTCCACGGAGATACCGCAGCGCAAGATCCTCCGATCCGACCTCCACACTCTGTCTCACATCACTTTTTTTCAGTGCCAGAGCCAATGCATGGGACGGCTCAAACCTGTCTTTTTTCGCGCTTCCGAGGTGCAGGCCCGGTCTCAGTACCTTAAGTCCCTTAAGATCCGGCATCACCTCCGGGACGAGATACAGGTTTTCTCCGAACATCAGAAATTTCTTTCCATTCTCCAGATGTTCCGTGTCTTTCAGATTTTCTTTTTCAAACGTCCGGAACGCAGCGACCGCTTCCGTGAGCGCCGCATCCTCTTTCGCACGTCCGTTTTTACGTCCGCCCTTTTTGCTGTTTTTCTTTCCGTCTGCGTTCTCTGTACGTTCCACAGCATCCCAGGATCTCTCACCTTTCACAAGCAGCGCCAGGAAATGACCCTCCCCGTCCGCAAGATGCGGCCAGATCCTCACGGTCTTTTTCAGCTCCTCATCCCCATCTGCCCATTCCGGGTGACCGCCGGAAAAATATTTTACAAGCTCCGGCTGCACCACAGAAAACTCCGGATGGCGCTCAAGGAATCTTGCTATGCTCTGCTCGTTCTCCTCGGGTGAAAATGTGCAGGTGGAATAGGCGATCCGCCCACCGTCCTTTAACATCGCCGCCGCGCAGTCCAGGATCCCGTCCTGCAGCCCCGCGCACTGTTTTACATGGTCTGGGCTCCACTCATTTCTGGCGTTCTCATCCTTTCGGAACATTCCCTCGCCGGAACACGGGGCATCCACCACGATCCCGTCAAAAAATTCCGGAAACGCAGGGGCAAGCTGGAACGGATCCATATTCGTCACCACAGCATTTTTCACGCCAAGGCGCTCAATATTCTGGGACAGGATCTTCGCGCGGGCAGGATGGATCTCGTTGCAGACTAAAAGCCCATGTCCGCCCATTTTTCCGGCAAGATGGGTAGATTTACCTCCCGGTGCCGCGCAGAGGTCCAGGATCTGCTCTCCGGGCTTTGGAGACAGTGCTTCTGCCACAGACATGGCGCTTGGTTCCTGGATATAGTATGCCCCCGCCTCGTGGAACGGATGGCGTCCCGGGCGCATGTCTGCCTCGTAGTAAAATCCCTCTTCTGCCCAGGGAACTTTTGCGAGTCCCTTCAGGTAATCTCCGAGGGGTTCTCCTTCCTCCGGCATCTCCCCGCTCTTCTGCTTTAATGGGTTGACCCGCAGTCCGAATTTCCGCTCCGCGTCATAGCTCTTAAAAAATGCTTCCGCATCACTGCCGAGAAGCTTTTCCATCTTCTCCACGAACGCTTCCGGCAGCTCTCTCTTCGTTTCTTTTTCCATAATCTCCTGATCTCAAAAACGCCCGCCGGGGATGATCCCAGCGGGCGCTCAAGTCCTAAAGTCCTAGTTTCTGTTCTTTTGCAGGCGACACATCCAGGATATATCCATCTGCAAGACTGTGTCTAAACACATTTGCCCAGCCATATGTCCATCCGGACATAGCTAAACTATCATCTCAACTTACAGCTCGATCTTGTAATCGTCTGCGCCGATACCGTTTACTACATAGTAAGCAGCGCTCTCTTCCGGCTTTACATAGATCTCGATGGTCTTGATATCGCCGACTTTGTTGCCTTTCTTTGTGTAGGCTTTCTTAACAGCTGCAATGAGGTCTTTCTCTGTAACTTCCCTGCCGGCGAACTGTACAACTACGGATGTCTTGATGTCCTTTGCTGTTGTTCTCTTTGCCGGAGCTTTCTTTGCTGTCTCTTTCTTCGGCTCTTCTGCTTTCTTAGCTTCTGCCTTCGGAGCCTCTGCCTTTGCTTCTGCCTTTACTGTCTTTGTCTCTGCTGCCTTTACTTCTACAGTGCTATTGCTAACCGGTGCTGCAGCCATTTTCTTTGCTGCGGCTGCGATTGGATTCTTCTTTGCCATAATGATATCCTCCTGAAAAATGTTGACACACAAAACTGTTTTCCTGTCATTTCCTGAGTTGTCGTACTAAATAATCGTCATAGCGCATTATAAGCCCTCGTTAGGATTTTGTCAATAAAATCCCGTAAAACTGGTATTTGTAAGCAAAAAAGATCCGGCAGAACACATATCCGAAAGTATCCTGCCGAATCAAAATACCAGCTTTATTTTTTGAATTATTCCTGCAGCTTAAATCCCGGGATCACATCACTCCACTTGTTGATCCCGATGATCTTCTTCGCAAATTCCGTATACTTCAGCGATTTATTTGTATCAATATACTTAAATACATTGTAAATATTCTTCGGCATAACGGCGATGACCCGATCCGGACTTGACATATCCACCGTCCAGAGGCCGAATGAGCAGGACTGCTCTACCTCGATCACCGCATCGACCTGACGGTTTAAGATAAACGCGTCGATATACGGGTTATTATCTACAAGATAATATGCATACGCGAAAGCGGCCGCCTGGATATCATAGACATCTCCGCGGGTCGCGCTCTTTGATGTAAAGCCCTCCTCAGAGAGAATGATATGGCGGACATTTCCACCTGCATCGCGCATGATGTCCTTCTGGAAGTAATCCGTCAGGACGTTGAGGTTTTTAAAGTTTACGACCGGTGAATCTTCGGTATTATTGACAGCTCCCGTCTGATCATCATCCCAGAACTCCGGCTCCGTCATCGGATGCGGGTACGGGTGATAGGCAAGTCCCCATTCGATATTTCCCTCGTCACGGATATCGGCGTTGAAGCGGTCAATAAAATCCTTTGCGCCGTACATCAGGTTGGAGTTCGCCCGCTTCCACTCATAGTCCGTGGAGAAGAAGACTCTCGCGTTCCGGCTCTGGCTCTTGATTGCCGTGTAGGCCACACGGAATACCTTTGAATAGAGCTTTGTATAGGAATCGATATCCATCGGACCGGTGTAGTTCCAGTTTAAGTTGTTGTTGATCTCATTTCCGACGATCCAGTTGCTGACACGGCCGTAGTCATCGTGGGCACCGGAATAGCGCTCTGCCATAAAGGAGAGCAGCGCACGGGTCGTCTCATATCCCTGCTCCGTGGAGACATTAAAACCGTAGTAGAAAGCTTCCTTTCTCTTCGCAAGCCCGGCTTCGTGAAGCTCTGGGTAGCTGTCGTTCCAGCCATTTAAAAGGATCGCCGTCACAACGATTCCTTTTGCGGAGAACGCACTGATCATCTTATCATAATCCTTGATGAGATCACCGTTGAAGTTGTAGGTCTTTCCGTTGTATTTGTACTTTAAATTGCCGCCCACAAGCTGGTGATACGGGATATTGACCGTCGTGTGCTTCACACCCAGGTTCAGCGCGTCGCCGAGCATATCAAGCTGGATCAGAAGTCCTTTTTTGCTCATCGGCTCCGGGTAATCCTCGCGATATTTTGCCACATCGCCCGGGTTCGTCACATAGATCGCATTGCTGATCGGGGTGTAGGTGCTGCCGGTCTTTAACGCAACCACGAATCTGGAATAGAGCATCGTATCCGTGGAATCACCGCTGTATTTTAAGGTGAATTTTAACTTGTCGGATTTGTTGCTCCATGCGATGTAGTCCGTTCTGGAGCCTATCTCAGACTCATATGGGTGAAGCTCGAACAGATAATAATAGCCATCATCCGGAGTTTCCCCCTCATTTAAAGCGCCGGCCGTGGCTGTTCCTGTGACGGAAATGCTGTTTCCGTTCTCTACTGAACAAGCCTTCAGCCTTGCGCTGTCATAAGCAAAGCTTGTGAAACATCCCACCGCTGCGGTCATCAGAAGTCCCATAAGAAACGCCGCACCGCTGCGGAATAATGTTCTTTTTTTCATGTCGTTTTCCCGCCTTTCCTTTTTGCCTAAACTATTTTATCATCTGGGTTTTGATGATTCAATTACAATTCCCTTACGATTTTACGGCAATCTGCCGCCTTTTTCGCCATCTTTGCGGCATCAGGACCGCCGGAATCGACCGATTTTGATACAAAATATAAGCACATTCTTTCCGTCATGCTAAAAAACCTCCAGAACAAGTGCCGCCAGATTCGCCGCGAAATGGAACACCACCGGTGCCTTCACCGTGTTCGTTTTTTCCATAAGATATGCCAGGAGCAGCCCCATAAAGAAGCTGTAGATTCCCTGCACAAGGTCCCAGTGGAACACACCGAAAAATGCTGCGGTCATAAATGCTGCCGCCGGGGCGGATACAAGCTCCTTGCATCTTCCATAGAGAACGCCGCGGAAAAAATATTCCTCAAGGATCGGGGATGCCGCCAAAAGCACCACAGCCTCCAGCCACAGATTTCCTGTGAACAGGCTCTCATCTGCCAGGGCCGCTCCAGAGATCTGAAGCGCTCTCACCGCAAGGCCGAACGCCAGAGATATTCCTGCGCCACTGAAAAATGCCGCAGCCGCGATTTTTCCGTTCCAGTGTTCTTTTCCCCTGAACACCGAATCCTCTCTATAAAGATGTAGCAGCATCGGAACCGCGATGACTGAGCGGAACAAGGTATCCCATAAGATCACGTCGTCCCCGAAAATCGTTGTCTGTGCAAGTGGAAGTTCAATGATACATGCTACCGCCAGACAGAACAGTATTGGAAAAAGAATCCTCCGGATCCTGATCTTCAATTTTTTCTCTCCTTTCATACTGCCGAACCGGCAGCTTTACGCGCACCAACACATCTTACCACATTTTGCGATGGAATACAAATATCCAGGGGGGAATATATTATAAAAAGCAATTCCATGAGACATCTGCACGTCTCTGGAACCACATGAAAAGGATATCATTTCATGAAATTTCCATTTTTCTGTCTTTTAAAAGAATTTCCGCGCGATCATGACCAGATTTTCGCAGGAAGCCGTCCAGCCGCACTTCTTCTGGCTCTCATCCTACTCCCCCTCTCCTACGTCCTCGGCGCTTTCGCCGCCACCGTCATTCCATCAGTCCCGGCATCTGCGGACGGAAACTGGGGACTCTCATTCCAGCAGGATGGAAAACCGCCTGTCGCTAACGCCACGGCAGATGAATTAAAGCAGTACAACACCTGGTACGCCGATCTTTCCGGCGAGAAAGTCATCTACCTGACCTTCGACGCCGGATATGAGAACGGCAATACCCCCATGATCCTGGACGCCTTGAAAAAGCATCAGGTTCCCGCCGCGTTTTTCGTCGTCGGAAACTACCTGGAGACCAGCCCGGACCTCGTAAAACGCATGGTCGCCGAGGGGCATATTGTCGCAAACCATACATACCACCACCCGGACATGTCGAAGATCAGCGATCCGGAAAGCTTCGCGAAAGAGCTCTCAAGCCTCGAAACAAGCTACACAGAGATCACAGGAGAGACCATGCGGAAATACTACCGGCCGCCCCAGGGAAAATACAGCAAAGCGAATCTTCAGATGGCAAAAGCTCTCGGCTATCAGACCTTCTTCTGGAGTCTTGCCTATGTGGACTGGTATCAGGATCAGCAGCCCACAAAGGAGGAAGCGTTCAAAAAGCTTCTCGGGCGCATCCATCCCGGTGCCATCGTGCTTTTACACAGCACCTCATCCACAAACGCGGCGATCCTCGATGAGTTGCTGACGAAGTGGGAGGAGATGGGCTACCGGTTCGGGACATTGGATGAACTTGTCCGGAAGGCTGTTGCCACACAATGATTTCAACAGGTTCTACAATCCCCCCGATTTGCAGCGTTCACCAGCTTCATACAGCGAAAACTGACATTTTCACGCATACTGACAGCACCTGTAAACGTAACTTTTATTCGAACATATAATATAAAAAGAATGTGCCTTGGCACATTCTCGCGCCTCGCGCGGTCGCTTGCGACAATCTACATCTTCGCGCGAGTGCGCATCATTGGCACGTTAGTGCCTTTTGTGTAATAGGGAATTTCTCGGAATTCCCTATTACACAAAAAGCACCTGCTGCCCTCTAAATTTACAGAGGACACAGCAGGTGTTTTTACCATAGCTTATTCACTTTTTGCTGCAACACGCCATCCTGTCCTAATCCGGCTCCACGATCCGGTATCCGACGCCAACCTCTGTAAAAATATACTGCGGCTCCGCCGGATTCTTCTCGATCTTTCTCCGGATATTCGCCATATTCACACGCAGGATCCGGTTATCATTCTTCATATTCGGTCCCCAGATCTCTTTAATAATATAGTCGTAAGTCATGACTTTCCCGGCATACTTTCCAAGAAGACTCACGATCTTATACTCGTTCTGGGTCAGTCCCGCGTCCACACCGTCGATAAACACGCGGTGCTTGTCATAATCGATGGTCAATCCGCCGGATTTAAAAACTCCCGTCTGTCCGCCCGGCTGATTCGGGATCCCAGACCTTGTGTGACGGATCGCGGTGCGGATCCTTGCGAGAAGCTCGGATGTTCCAAAAGGCTTCGTGATGTAATCGTCAGCTCCGAGATCCAGCGCCTCCACCTTATCCCTCTCATGGGTTCTCGCCGACACAACGATCACCGGCATCGCGGACCATTCCCGCACGCCCTGTAAGATCTTCATGCCGTCCATGTCCGGCAGACCGAGGTCTAAGATCACCACGTCCGGACACTGGGAGGTCACCATGCTGTATGCCTCCGCTCCCGTCTGCGCGACGATCACATCGTAATTGTTCGCTTCCAGCACTGTCTTGATGAAATTGCTGATCCTCTTGTCGTCTTCCACGACCAGCACTCTGTCTTTAATCTCCATATTCCGTGTCCACTCCTTTCGGCAGCCAGAACATCACTCTGGCACCGCCTTCTTTTCTGTTTTCTGCTTTCATGATTCCGTCGTGGGCTCTTACGATGGTCATGCAGACCGAAAGTCCGATTCCCATATTTCGCTTGGAATCGCTCTCTTTTCCGTCCTCCGACTGGAAACTTCCGTCGAACATTCTCGGAAGAACGGACTCCTTGATTCCGGCACCGTCATCCTCAACGGAGAATTTCACCTGATCCCCGTCCTCCGTCACGATCAACCAGATCTTTGTCATACCGTCCGCGTGGAGCACGCAGTTTTCCAGGAGATTTACGATCACCTGCTCGATCAGGATCGCGTCCATAGGCACAAACAGGACATCTTCCGGCACTTTCGGGATTATCTCGATATCCGGGAATCGTTTTCTGAATTTCGTGATCGCTCCGCTGATCACGTCCTCCACCAGTTCATCTTCCTTATCGATCCTGGCGGTTCCATCCCCGATCCTCGTGATGGAAAGAAGGTTTTCCACCATCCGGACGAGCCACTGACCCTCGGATTTCATGTCCTCAAGGAGTTCCAGGATATTTTCCTTCGATAGCGCGTCATAGTTGTCGATGATCCCGGACGCGGAGCCGACGATCGACGTCAACGGTGTGCGGATATCATGGGAGACCGCCCGCAGAAGGTTCGCGCGCATCTTTTCCCGCTCAACCTCCAGCCGCATCTGCTCCTGTTTCTTGATCTGGGTCGTCAGGGCGCTGACGCTGCAGGCCACAGCCAGCATGGCGACGAAGGTCAGCGGGTATCCTGTGATCGCAAAGTTCAGTTTGAAATACGGGAACGTAAATACATAGTTCACGCCGAACACAGCGATGATCGATGCGACGATCCCATAAACATATCCATCCGTAAAGCGGGACACAAACAGCACCGCCAAAACGAACAACAGCGGGACGTGCGTGTCTGATTCTGAGATCCGCTGGACAAGAAAACAAAATGCCGTCGCGATTCCCAGGATCCCGAACGCGATCCCGCTGTTCTTTAACACTGATCTGACTTTTGTGCTCATAGGGGAACCTCCGGTTTTTTTATGATCCATGAAGAACAACTGCTGCCATTCTTATCACTTGTTCTTCTTTTGGATTCATTATAACATAATTTCTGCTAAAATCGTGTTAAGATTGCAGATAATTTTCCGAAAAGTCACCCGTCTTGATGATATTTGTTCAGATTACACTGCCGGTTTTTCGAGCATCCAGTCAGCCATCCTTTTATTTTAACGATATAAAGAATATCCATACTTCACTTTTCTGTAAATCTTCTGCGCGATCATGACCGGAATATAACCCGTGATCACGATGGTTGGAATACCGCCTACAATTGCAACAAGGATGATGAAAAGGATCGAAAATAAATTAGCCATGATATAGACCTCCCAAACTCTTCTTTTAATCCACCCCGCTTTTGTTTCCTGCAAAGAATCTTTGCCAAATTTCTTTTTCGGGATGGTTTTAATCTGACAAGATGAAATTCCTCTCCTGTTTTTAAGTCGAACCATATATATCACAGAATTTTTATCCCCGCTACCTTTTTACCTGCTTTTTAGCCGCCGCTTAATCGCTTATTTTTTCTCCTTAACACGAATTTTGCAAATAACATGTACAATATATTTCGTCAGGATTTTTGTAACTTTTGTATGTATTTTTCGCGTTTTGCGTCATCTTAACAGACTTTTTCAAAAATATAATTTAATTTTTGCAGTCTATACTTCCCTACATATGCCAAAAAGAGCTGCTGACCCAAATATAGTCACACAGCTCTTTTCAACTTTGCGCAGAAAAAACTTCCTGCGCGTCCTTATTTACTTCTCAAGCATCTTGTCCGCATGGTCAAGGGCTTCCTCAATATTCCTGCAGAAATTTTCTCTTCCCACGAGATCCACGAATCCGGCTTTCTCCATCGCGCGCATCGGCTGCTCGTTGACATGGGACAGGATCAGGGTGACTCCGTTCTTTTTGCAGCGCTCGTAGAGGGCTGTCATGGAGTTCATCGCTGTGCTGTCGGCTGCCGGAACCGCACGCATACGGAGGATCAGGCATCTTGTGCCTTCCCCCACTGTGATCTGATTGATGCGGTCAGCCGCGCCGAAGAATAACGGTCCTGTGAGCTCATAGACTGCAAGCTCCATCGGGATCTGACGAAGCTCTGCCGGGTTGATCTCCTCGGCTGCTGCCTTAAGCTGTGCCTCTTCCACGGACATCGTCTTCTTCGCTCCCCTAGAAACTTCCTCCGCTTCACGCTGCCGCTCCTCGACTTCTTCCACGTGAAGCCAGCTTCTGACTCCCATCTCGTCGCTCATACGCTTCATGAACAGCAGACAGGAAAGCACCATGCCCACCTCGATGGCTACGACAAGGTCGAAGACTACCGTTAAGAAGAATGTGATCACAAGAACTGCGATATCGCTCTTCGGTGCCGTCTTTGCGAGTCTTGCAAAGGTTCTCCACTGGCACATGTTGTATGCAACCATGAAGAGGATCGCCGCGATGGTCGGCATCGGGATCCAGCTTGCGTAAGGCATCAGGATCACAAGGATCAGAAGAAGAACACCTGCGTGGACCATTCCGGCTACCGGAGTGCGTCCGCCGTTCTTGATGTTTGCCGCTGTACGTGCGATCGCACCGGTTGCCGGGATTCCGCCAAATAAAGCAGAAACGATGTTTCCTGCACCCTGGGCCACAAGCTCTGTGTTGGAGCGGTGTTTTCCGCCGATCATGCCGTCCGCGACAACACAGGAAAGCAGGGACTCAATGGCTGCCAGGATCGCGATGGTGAAGGCATCCGATAAAGAGCCCTGAATCACGTCATAGCTGAACGCCGGCATATGGAACGCCGGGAGCGCGTTGCTGACGCTGTAGAGGTTGCCGATGGTGTTAACCTGTAATGGAAGGAATTTCACCATCGCGATACCAACGAGAACCGCCACTAAGGATCCCGGGATCTTCTCCGTGATCTTCGGCATTACGATGAGGATCGCCAGGCAGACAAGACCTACGATCAACGCATGAACATTCATGGTTCCGAAACCTGCGGCAAAAGCTTTTAACTTCTGCATGGTCTCGATGGTCTCCATACCTGCCGGATATGTGACACCGAAGAAATCCTTTAACTGTCCGATCACGATGGTCACCGCGATACCGGATGTAAATCCGGTCGTGATCGTAAACGGGATAAACTTAATTAAGGAACCAAGCTGGCAGAATCCCATGATAACGAGGATGATACCTGCCAGGATCGTAGCGACTGCCAGACCTTCCACGCCGCTTCTTGCAACGATGCCGGCTACGATCGTCGCGAACGCCGCTGTCGGGCCCGCGATCTGCACCTGGCTTCCGCCTAAGAATGAGATCACAAATCCTGCTGCGATCGCCGTGTAGATACCCTGCTCCGGACCCACGCCGGATGCCAGTGCCAGCGCGATGGATAACGGAAGGGCGATGATGGCTACGATGATACCCGCTACGACATCAGACATCAGCTGGGCACCGGAATACTTCTTCAATGTTGTGAACAACATTGGACGTATTTTTTCCATACTCAATATTCTCCTTTTTCTTACCTGTGTGTGTAAAAGTAACTGTCTGGTCCCGAAAAAAGACCACGAGTATTTATTATACAGGAAAATATGAGACTGTCCAGTTTTTTCGAATTTTTAGCGGATATAGTTATGAATTTAACATTTTTGCATGTTAAATTCATACTTAAATGCCCATTTTACGGAAATCACCACTGTTTTTCCGCAAAAAATCCCCCGCGCATACCTGCCTTACAGATACACACGGGGAATTTACGCTTCTTTGCAGCTATTTTATTTCTCTGCGCTTTCCTTGTTTGCTTTGCTGTCCAGAGTATTTAAACTCATATCATTGTAGTCATCCAGATTCAGATTTCCCATCATCTTATCTACAACAAGTGCATTCGTCAGGGAACCGGTGACGTTGATCATGGTTCTCGGCATGTCGATGATCGGGTCTATGGCTAAGATCGGACTGACCATACCGAACTGGGCGCCCATGCCGACACCGGAAAGTCCGACGGAAGCAGCCATGGTCGCTGTTCCAGGGATACCTGCGATTCCAAGGGAACCGATGGCGACAACAAAGATCGTCATCACGATCATTGTCCATAACTTTTTTCTTCTAAATCATTTTTCTGCACTGCTCAAACAGTACATTTCTCCACACTTTTCACATGGAGAACCTTCTCCGACACGGTAAACTTCACCTCATATCCGGCAAATTCCATGCCATAAACCCGGTCCGGATCCTCCTGGTAGGACGGGCGGGGATCCTGGGCCAGAACTGCGCGGAGCGGATCCCGCTTTTCTTCCGGCAGGAACTCCAGAAGTTTTTCCGGGATCTCCACCGCAAGCCCGTACTCTTTCGTCTGGTCCGTGAAGCCGCCCTTCGCTTCCGGGTGGCTGTCCGCAAAGGGGACGTAGGGCTTGATGTCAAAGACAGGCGTCCCATCCATCATGTCCGCCCCCGTGACAACTAAGACCGGAGCGCCGTTTTCCAGGTATTCCACTCTTTTAAGCTTCACGACGGAAAGTCCCAGGGGATTCGGACGGAACGGGGATCTCGTGGCAAACACACCGACTCTCATGTTTCCCCCGAGTCTCGGCGGACGCACCGTCGCTGACCAGTTTCCCGGCTTTCTGACGTTCTCCGAAAACTCCCAGATCAGCCAGAGATGGGAGAACTCTTCGATTCCCCGGATGGCCTCAGGATTGGAAAATTCCGGCTCAAAGACGATCTTCGCCTCCAGATCACCCGTCAGGCCGCTCTGTCTCGGAATTCCGAATTTTGTCGGGAAATCCGTGTGGATATACGCCACCGGTCGGATCATATGGTCCGCGTTCTGATTTTCTTTTTTTCCTGCTGCCATATCTTTCTCCCCCTTATCAGTCTGTTTTCCACTCTGTCATCTGCCCATAAAGCAGACCGGGCGCTCCCGCATAATTATTTTTCTCTGGTGGCTTCACCATTTCATGACTGCTCCGTCACCCTTCTGATCCATCTGACGTTTCCAGCCATTTTCTCAGATCCGCCATCATCTTCTTCGCGTCCATGACACCGATCTGATATGTCTTTTCGATCTCCTCGGCGCTCTTGCAGATCCTCGGGATCGTAAGAGGAACGCTCGGACGGATCACGAAAACTTCGCCCGCCCTTTCCAGCTTTTCGATATTACGGATACTCATGTTGTACTCGACAGCCCGGTTCTTAAGTGCCTCTGCGAACTTCGGGTATTTATGGTACACAATATCCGCCATCCAGGTATTTTCCGGCTTTTTCCGGTACTCTGAATCTCTCGTGAGGACCACAACATTGCGCTTATATCCCAGTCTCCGGAATGCTTCCACCGGGACACTGTCCGTACATCCGCCGTCGAGCAGTTTTCTGCCGTCAAGCTCCACAAACTTTGACACATATGGAAGCGACGCTGATGCCTGGATATAGCCGATATCACGCTTCATATCGTGAAGCTTCGCGTAGACCGGCTTCCCCTTCTCAACATCGCTGCAGACCACGTAGAAATCGGTGTGCTCTTTATTTTTATTAAACGTGTCATAATCATAAACATCCAGGATCTCTGGAAGTTCATGGTAACAGAAATCAGTATCCACAAAATTTCCTGTCCTGATCAGATTTTCGGTGCTCATAAAGCGCTTGTCCGCACAGTATTTTTTATAATACCGGATGCTTCTTCCCTTCTGTCCCGAAAGGAAACTGCATCCATGGACCGCTCCCGCCGAAACACCGATCACCCCGTCAAAGGTAAGGCCTTCATCCAGAAATACGTCCAGGACTCCCGCCGTATAGATGCCGCGCATACCGCCGCCTTCCAGCACAAGTCCTGTTTTATTCTTATTTTTCTCCATCTTCTGATCCATCTTAAAGTTCCTCCTTTCCTGCTCACTGTGACATGTCTTTGCTGGATCTTTCCACTAAAAAACGAGTCAAGTACGTATTTTACAACGAAAGCGGCTTTCCGTCAAGGAAGCCGCTTTTATTTGATAACTCTTTAATCTGTTGCTTTGCATTCTGAACCGGCAAAACAAGCTGCCACGCACTTAGTCCACCAGTTTCTCCAGCTCACTCACATATTCCGTCCTGTCGCTGGTCACATGACCGGCTTTCGCGGCATATAAGGAGACCGCCGTCTGGGATTTCTTCACCGGCTGCATCGTTCCGGCGCCTGCCACACACCCGCCCGGGCATGCCATTCCTTCCAACAGGTATCCGTTGTACTTTCCTGCCTTGGCGAGCTGTAACAGCTTCTTGCACTCCTTTAAGCCCTCGGCGTTCGCCACCTTGATCTCCTTGTCCGGGTACATCTGGGCGATCACGTCCACCACGGATTTCGCGACGCCGCCGGCAACCGCAAAGTTTCTTCCGTCCCTGGATGCCGCGCTGACTCCGCCCTCATCCTCCGCGATATTCTCTATATCCACATGCTTCGCGTCAAAGATTCCCGCCATCTCCTCGAAGGTCAGGACGAAATCCACCTCACTCCGCACAGTTTTTCTCATAGCTTCCAGTTTTTTCGCCGCGCAGGGGCCGATAAAGACCACCTTCGCCTTCTCATGCTTCTTCTTGATGAGTCGCGCGGTGAGCGTCATCGGCGTCAGCGCCATGGAGATACAGTTCGCGTAGTCCGGGAACAGTTTTTTCGCCATCATGGACCATGCCGGGCAGCAGGATGTCGCCATAAACGGCAGCTGTTCCGGAACTTCCTTCACAAAGTCCTCCGCCTCCTGCACCGCACAGAGATCCGCGCCGATGGCGACCTCAAAGACGTCCGCAAAGCCCAGGGCTTTCATGGCCGCCCTCAGCTTTCCAGGTGTTACCTTCGGGCCAAACTGACCGACAAATGCCGGTGCCACAGCGGCGTACACCCTCTCACCTGTCTGGATCGCGCGGATGACCTGGAAGATCTGGGATTTGTCCGCAATGGCCCCGAACGGGCAGTTCACGAGGCACTGTCCGCATGAGACGCATTTGTCGTAGTTGATATCCGCCTTTCCGTTCTCGTCCGAGTGGATAGCATCCATGCCGCAGGCCGCCGCGCAGGGGCGCTCCTGGATGATGATGGCATGGTAGGCACAGACATTCGCGCACTGTCCGCACTTGATGCACTTATCCGGGTCGATCCTGGATCTTCCGTTTGTGCGGTCCAGACTCACCGCGTCCTTCGGACACACCTCCACACATGGGTGGGCAAGGCAGCCCTGACAGCCGTCTGTCACATAGACCCGCTTTTCCGGACACGCGTTACAGGCGAATTTGATCACATTGATGAGCGGCGGCGTGTAGTATGTCTCCGGCTTATCCGCCTCCTCGATCCCCTGGGATACCGGTGCCGGGTCCGATGCCCCGCGGTACGTAAGTCCCATGGCAAGACGGAGCCGCTCGCCCACGATCGCCCTCTCCAAAAAAACATCGTTCCTGAAATTTCCGACTTCTCCCGGAATGATTTTATACGGAAGCTCCTCAATCCGTTTGTCCACCGGCCATTCCGTATGGTACGCCATTCTTGCTACTTCCCGGAAGATCCGGTGGCGGATCTCCTGGATCCTTGTCTCTACACCTCTCATATGCTTTCCTCCAATCATGATCGTCCTCATGGATTTCTCTGTCTTGTTAAAAATATAACACTTATATTATGTTCATTCAAGCATAATTTTCTTTTTCATTCATGAATTTTTCCGCACCCTGCACAGTTTTTTTCATAAACCAGCCCTCAGGATCACGAAAAACGCATGAGTAAATAAATTGTGAACATGCCCCTTTTCTGGTAAAATT
>OGCY01000015.1_pt1 | contig 114436 bp, 93 predicted proteins | sample 1570311 | NCBI WGS metagenome assembly OGCY01 (sample SAMEA2582165, study PRJEB24529) | metagenome | biome: Human gut stool | place: China | collected 2011
CATCTGCCTTACAAGCAGAGGGTCATAGGTTCGAGCCCTATAGGTCCCATTTATAAAATTTTTAGATATGCCGATGTGGCTCAATTGGCAGAGCAGCTGATTTGTAATCAGCAGGTTATCGGTTCGAGTCCGATCATCGGCTTTTCTCAATTTATTTTGAGAATTAAAATGAGTCAATTTCATATTGAACGTTTTAAATGGGCAGATTCCCGAGTGGCCAAAGGGGACAGACTGTAAATCTGCTGCAATTTGCTTCGGTGGTTCGAATCCACCTCTGCCCATTCTCTTTTTGAAGAGAATAATTATTATCGCGGGATGGAGCAGTCTGGAAGCTCGTCGGGCTCATAACCCGAAGGTCATAGGTTCAAATCCTATTCCCGCAACTCGGATTTAAATATCGTATTTGCCCAGTTAGCTCAGTTGGTAGAGCAGAGGACTGAAAATCCTCGTGTCTCTGGTTCGATTCCGGAACTGGGCATTCAAAAAAATATGGGATATTAGCTCAGTTGGTAGAGCACTTGACTTTTAATCAAGTTGTCCGGGGTTCGAATCCCCGATGTCTCATTAGTAAAAAAGAAATGTCACTCATAAGAGTGGCATTTTTCTTTTATTTAGAAACAGCAAGGGAAAGTCTGTGATTTCTGAATCCCTGATGTTTTATTGATGGGAGAAGCATTGTGAGAGGATATGGGGAAAATGAATAAATATGACAAAAGTTTAGAAATGTGGAATCAGTATTTTTTGACAGAAGATATATTGGCTCCAATAAATTTTGAAAAAGGGTGGAAAACTTCTTGTGAAGCTAAATCCGTATATTACGGATGAACAGATAGAAGAATATGGTATAAAAAAGATTGGTGATAATCTATTAGATGATGGCATGATTCTATGGAATAATACCAATGAAATGTGGATCAGTATTTTTCAGAAAAAATATTCAATTATTCGTTATGAAGAAATAATTTATGAGGAATATGCACAGATGAATCGTATGTATTTACTTGAAAGGAGGAGCCAGTAAAACGGGGGATGTTTTACTGGCTTTAGTTATGAAAAAAAGAAAATGTTTTATGTGAAAAAGGTTTATTTCCTTTTGACATTATTTATAGTAATCGAAGTTCATGATGGAATTGTGGTAAATTTTTGAAAAAAGTGTGAAATGCATTTTATTAAGGAACCGTAAAAGATACGAAAAAAGAAATGTAGACTTTTTTTGGTATTTTGGACTATATTTTGGATTCAATTCAGGGTAAAAATAAAATAATTATAAACAAATGAAATATTCAATTCCCAAAACATAAAAAAACACACAAAAAACAGAAAATAAAATTGTATAAAATTACCAAAATGGGCTCCATGATTTTCACTATGACAAAAAATTGACAAGTGGAAAAATTTTAAATAAAATACAGCGAAGTGTAGGAACGAAGGGAAGTGAGAATACGGAGGAATTATCGAAAGCGCTGATGGAAGAGCTGAACTGTGAAACTGCTTTTACGATTCCGGTATTTGGAGGTATTCCGGTTGCCGAATCGGTAGTAGTAACATGGGTTATTATGGCAGTTCTTTTGATAGCGGCATTTTTCTTAGGAAGAAATCTGCGTGTAGAGAACGTAGGAAAACGTCAGTTAGCAGTGGAGACAGTTATTGGCGGATTGCATAACTTCTTTTACGATTTACTTGGAGAGGAAGGAAAACGTTATATTCCTTATTTAATGACAGTAGGAATTTATATTGCAATCGCGAATATGATCGGACTGTTCGGACTGAAATCCCCGACAAAGGATGTCGGTGTTACCGGTGCGCTTGCATTGATGAGTATTGTACTGATCGAATATTCGGGAGTACATGCGAAAGGAATGAAAGGTTTTCTGAAGAGTTTCGCCGAACCGATACCACTTATGCTGCCAATGAATATATTGGAGATTTTTATTCGTCCATTATCATTGTGTATGCGTCTTTTTGGTAACATTTTAGGAGCATTTGTCATTATGGAGCTGATCAAGATCGTGGCACCGCTTTTCGTGCCGGTTCCGCTCAGTCTGTATTTTGACTTGTTTGACGGATTTATTCAGGCATATGTATTTGTATTTTTAACATCCTTATTTATTAAGGAAAGCATCGAGTAGAAGTTAAAGCAAAATTAAAAACGAAAAAGGAGAATTTTATCATGACATCATTAATCGCTATTGGAGCAGGAATCGCAGCATTAACAGGTATTGGAGCAGGTATCGGTATCGGTCTTGCAACATCTAAGGCAACAGACGCTATCGCAAGACAGCCGGAAGCAGACGGAAAGATCACAAAAGCATTATTACTTGGTTGTGCACTTGCCGAAGGTACTGCAATTTTCGGTATGGTTGTTGCAATTTTAATCATCTTATTCTTAGGTTAAGGAAAGGGTCTGGTAGAGAATGCAATTATTAAGAATAGATTGGAACGTCGTCTTTACCATCATTAACCTGATCGTTTTGTATCTGGGACTTCGCAAGTTTTTGATCGGTCCTGTCACAAATGTTATGGAGCAGCGCAAGCAGATGATTGAAGGTCAGATCGCGGATGCAAATAATTTAAAGACAGAAGCGGGAGACTTAAAGAAACAGTATGAGGGAATGCTTGCACAGGCGCATGAGGAATCTGCAGAACTGCTTGAAAAGACACGTAAGAGTGCTCAGGCAGAGTATGAAAACCGTATCAATGCAGCAGATGCAGAAGCGGAAAAGATCATCGAGAATGCCCATAAGACAGTAGAGCTTGAACGCGACAAAACTGTGCAGGATCTTCAGTCACAGATTGCAGTCCTTGCGGTGGCAGCAGCAGGAAAAGTACTTGGTGAAGCAAGTACAAACGAAAATAACCGGTTACTGTATCAACAGTTTTTGGCAAAAGCAGGTGGTGTGAATGACGCAGACAGCAAATAATTATGCAACAGTTCTCTTAGAGCTTGGTGTGAAAAGAGAAGCTGTTGATGAGACAAAAAAGATTCTTTCTCTGACTCAGGATCTGCCGAAGAGTTTGAAAAGTCCGGTTGTGTCAAAACAGGAAAAACATAAACTGATCGACCGGATTTTTCCGGACACAATGAAAAATTTTCTGAAGGTGGTCTGCGACTATGGTGAGGCGGATCTCCTTGAGGAAATTTTTGCCGCATATGATGCAGTGGAAGCAGAAAAAAAAGGTATCCTTCAGGCAACGTTAGAGTATGTCTTAGAGCCGACAGAAGATGAAGTGGCACAGATGAAGGCATATCTTGCGAATAAATATCAGAAAGAAAAGGTTGCACTTGCATTGGAAAAGAAACCGGAACTGATCGGTGGATTTGTTCTGCGGGTAGGAGATATAGAAGAAGATTACAGCATGAAAGGGCGCTTAAATCGGTTAGAGAGAAGATTAGCGTGGAGGTGATAACGTGGGTTCTATCAGTTCAGAAGAGATTATATCTATCCTGAAAACAGAGATAGAGAACTATGACATGGTAAGCAAAGACCAGGAAGTCGGAACTGTCATCTGGGTCGGTGATGGTATTGCAACGATTTATGGGATTGAGCATGCGATGTATGGTGAGATCGTTATCTTTGAGAACGGTGTCCGCGGAATGGTACAGGATATCAAACGTGATCAGGTAGGCTGTATTATTTTTGGTAAAGACACAGAGATCAAAGAGGGAACGAAAGTAACCAGAACTAAGAAAAAAGCAGGTATTCCGGTAGGTGATGCTTACCTTGGAAGAATTATCAATGCCCTTGGAGCCCCGATCGATGGAAAAGGTGAGATCAAAGCAGATGATTACCGTGCCATCGAGCAGGAAGCACCGGGTATCGTAGACAGACAGTCCGTAAAACAGCCAATGGAAACAGGTATCCTTGCGATCGACTCCATGTTCCCAATCGGACGTGGACAGCGTGAGCTGATCATCGGTGACCGTCAGACCGGTAAAACATCGATCGCAGTAGATACCATCTTAAACCAGAAAGGCAAAGATGTTGTCTGCATTTACGTTGCAATCGGTCAGAAGGCATCTACGGTTGCAAAATTAGTGAATACACTGACAAAGAACGGTGCCATGGATTATTCCATCGTGCTTTCCTCGACAGCGAGTGAATCTGCATCCTTACAGTACATCGCTCCGTATGCAGGAACAGCACTTGCAGAGTACTTCATGTACAAAGGAAAAGATGTCCTGATCGTATATGATGATCTCTCCAAACATGCAGTGGCATACCGTGCGCTGTCATTGCTCTTAGAGCGTTCACCGGGACGAGAGGCATATCCGGGAGACGTATTCTATTTACATTCAAGATTATTAGAGCGTTCCAGTAAGTTAAACGACGAGTTAGGCGGAGGTTCCATTACCGCACTGCCGATCATCGAGACACAGGCAGGCGATGTTTCCGCTTATATTCCTACGAACGTTATTTCCATTACAGATGGTCAGATTTTCTTAGAGAGTGATCTGTTCAACTCCGGTATGAGACCGGCGGTCAACGTAGGTCTTTCCGTATCCCGTGTAGGTGGTGCGGCACAGACAAAGGCAATGAAAAAAGCATCCGGTACGATCCGTATCGATCTGGCGCAGTACCGTGAGATGGAAGTGTTTACACAGTTCAGCTCCGATCTGGATGATATGACGAAAGAGCAGTTACAGTATGGTAAAGGACTGATGGAGCTCTTAAAACAGCCGCTCTGCCATCCGATGAGCCTCGCAGATCAGGTAATTACACTGGTTGCAGCAAACAAACGTCTGCTTTTGGATGTGGATATCAAACAGATGAAAGAGTTCCAGGGAAGATTACTGGATTTCTTTAAAATCGAGCATAAAGATGTCGTTGATGCCATCAACGAGAAAAAAGTGCTGGATGATGAGATTACAGAAAAGATCGTAGAGGCAGTTAAAGAATTTAAGAGCAGGTGATAGAGCATGGCAAATACCAAGGAAATTCAGAAACGAATGAAAAGTATTCAGGATACGATGAAGATCACGAGTGCCATGTATATGATTTCCTCTGCAAAGTTAAGAAGTGCAAAGCAGAAGCTCGAAAATACAGAGCCGTATTTCTATGCGTTACAGTCTGCAATCTCACGACTGCTCCGTCATATTCCGGATGCTAAGAGCCGGTATTTTGACCAGCGCGAGGAGATTCCGGACGACAAAAAACGCAGGGGATACATTGTGATCACTGCAGATAAGGGACTGGCAGGTGCGTACAACCATAACGTCATTAAAATGGCGCATGAACTGTTTGAGCAGGGCGAAAACAACAAACTGTTCGTCGTCGGAGAGCTTGGAAGACAGTATTTTACCAAGGAAGGGTTAGAGGTAGATACCGAGTTTAAATATACGGTGCAAAATCCTTCCCTGCACAGAGCCAGAGTTATCACAGAACGTATTCTGGAGTTATACAATAACAACGAATTGGATGAGGTATACATCATTTACACCAAAATGGAAAATTCATTTTCTATGGAAGCGGAAATGATGAAACTGCTTCCACTGGAAAAAGAAGATTTCATGGGAAAAGCGCCTGTTGATATTTATCAGGAAGAAATCAAGGCAGATACGACCATGCAGGATATTTTAGAGCATGTGGTGCCGAACTATGTAAATGGATTTATTTACGGTGCACTCGTAGAGTCATTTGCCAGTGAGCACAATTCACGAATGATGGCGATGCAGGCGGCAACAGACAGTGCAAAAGAGATGCTGCAGACTTTGTCCATTGAATACAATCGTGTGCGTCAGGCTGCGATTACCCAGCAGATCACAGAGGTAATCGGCGGTGCGAAGGCACAGAAGAAAAAGAAGAAAAAATAGGAAGGGGATGTGAAAGCGGAATGAAAACAGGAAAAATCGTGCAGGTCATGGGACCTGTAGTAGACGTTGAATTTGAAGATAATGACCTTCCGTTTATCAAAGATGCGCTTGAAGTAGACAACGGCGGAAAACGCTGTGTCATGGAAGTTGCACAGCACATCGGCAATAACACAGTACGTTGTATTATGTTAGCTGCCAGTGAGGGACTTCACAAGGACATGGAAGTTGTTGCTACGGGAAGCGGCATTACGGTTCCGGTCGGACAGGGCACATTGGGGCGTCTGTTCAATGTATTAGGAGATACCTTAGACGGCGGCAAGACTTTAGAGGGAGAGAAACACTGGTGTATCCACAGAGATCCGCCATCTTTCGAGGATCAGAGCCCGGTTGTTGAAGTACTTGAGACAGGAATCAAGGTCATCGACCTTTTAGCACCGTATGCAAAAGGTGGTAAGATCGGTCTGTTCGGTGGTGCCGGCGTTGGTAAAACGGTACTGATCCAGGAGCTGATCCGTAACATTGCAACCGAGCACGGCGGATATTCCATTTTTACCGGTGTTGGAGAGCGTTCAAGAGAGGGTAATGACCTCTGGTCAGAGATGAAAGAATCCGGCGTACTGGAAAAGACAGCCTTAGTGTTCGGTCAGATGAATGAGCCGCCAGGAGCACGTATGCGTGTTGCTGAGACAGGACTTACCATGGCAGAATATTTCCGTGATGAGGAGCATCAGAACGTGCTTTTATTCATTGATAACATTTTCCGTTTCACACAGGCAGGTTCTGAGGTGTCCGCCCTGTTAGGCCGTATGCCATCTGCCGTTGGTTATCAGCCTACACTGGCAACGGAAATGGGTGAGTTACAGGAACGTATCGCATCTACAAAGAATGGTTCTGTTACTTCTGTACAGGCAGTTTATGTGCCGGCAGATGATTTAACTGACCCGGCTCCTGCAACGACATTCGCACATCTGGATGCAACGACCGTTCTTTCCAGAAAAATCGTTGAGCAGGGTATTTATCCGGCAGTTGATCCGTTGGAGTCAAACTCCCGTATCCTCGAGGAGGATGTTGTCGGAAAAGAGCATTATGAGACAGCAAGACGTGTACAGGAGATTCTTCAGAAATACACAGAGTTACAGGATATCATTGCAATTCTCGGTATGGAGGAGCTCTCTGAGGAGGATAAATTAACTGTTTACCGTGCAAGAAAGATTCAGAAGTTCTTATCCCAGCCGTTCCATGTTGCAGAGAACTTTACCGGTGTACCGGGCAAATATGTGCCGTTAAAAGATACAGTACGTGGATTTAAGGCAATCGTTGACGGTGAGATGGATGAATATCCGGAAGCTGCATTCTTTAACGTAGGAACGATCGAAGATGTCATTGAGCGGGCAAAGACAATGGGTAATACCGGTTCCGCCAGCTAGGAGGGAGGAACATGAATACATTTAGCTTAAAAGTAATTGCCTGTAACAAGGTATTTTACGATGGAAGATGTGCACAGGTAGTTCTGCCGCTCCATGATGGTTTAAAAGCAATCCAGGCACACCATGAAAATATGGTGTTTGCTGTTGAGGTTGGTGAGATCCGTATCTTAGAGGAAAACGGAAACACGATCTATGGTGTTACAGGAACCGGTTTTGCGCAGATTATCAATAACCGTGCAACGGTCATCGTAGACACCTGCGAATCACCGGAAGAGATCGATGTGAGACGTGCGCAGGAAGCAAAAGAGCGTGCGGAAGAACAGCTTCGCCAGAAACAGAGTATTGAAGAATATCATCGTTCCAAAGCCTCTCTAGCGCGTGCTATGGCGCGTCTTAAAGCTGGAAGCAAGGATAAACCAATCGGCTATTAATGACGGAATTTTGAGGGCGGACAGTGCTTGTCTGCTGTCTGAATCTTTGCATGTAGACAGCTTGTCGACTACTGATGGCGGACTTTCGAGGGCAGACAGCCGTATACTTCTTTGAACATACGGTTGAATACCTTATAGTTGATAAAACCGTGGCGTTCCATGATCTGTGTAATGCTGTCGCCGGTCTGCATGAGGTCAGAATAAATATGGGAAAGCCGTACCATGTTGACGTATTCTAAGAAGGTGAATCCCATGTTTTTCTTAAAGAAACGGCAGAAGTATTCGGGATTGAGTGCAAAACGGTCTGAGATATCCGAGAGGGAGAGCGGTTCCATATAATGCCTTTCCACATAAGTTATGATATCTTTCAGCCTTGTGAGCGTTTTGGTATCCTGCGAGACGGTACTCTGTGACTGTGGCAGGACGTAAGAAGTATAAAGTATATAAAGAAAATGATGAAGGTGGCTGCCAAATAAAAACTGGTAGCCATTTTTTTCATTTTTGTATAGAGAACCCATGGTCAGTAAATGATCCCGCATTTCACAGAATACGGGGTCATTTTTATATTTTTCCGCAGAAAAGTATTCCTGAAAACGGATGGAGGCAAAACCGGGCAACATCTGGTTAAAAAAGTCAAACGGGATCTGGAGCAGATAGGTTTCGGTTCTGCCGATCGTGCGGGTGTAGTGGATGTCACCGGAGTTCACCAGGAAGATATCGCCTGTGTGCAGCAGAAAGGATTCCTCGCGGCAGATGGCGTGCATGGAGCCGGAGGAGATGTAGAGGATCTCGACATGTGCGTGCCAGTGGCTTGGGACGAGCTGGTTGTCGGACTGGTAGATGTCAAAATAGACGGGGAGTTTAGGTTTGGAGGTAATGATTTCGTGGGTGGTCATGGTGGTGGGGATTCCTTTCTTTTGAGGTAAAGTGTTTATGGCATGCGTGGGTTTTGGCGAGCCTTCCTGCGGTCTGTATGGCGCCGGAGTGTCCGGGTAAGGCTGAGCCGGTTACCGCTTTTTCGTGTTCCTAAGCGGGCACCTGAACAAAGTGGCGATTTCATGCTGCTCCCAGAACTCGCTTTTTCGTTTATGGAAAGCCAAAAGTGCATTGAGCTCGGACAACTGTCCGCAGCATGACTTTTTGTTCATGTGCCCGCTAAGGAACACACAAAAAGCGGTAAGACGGCTCCACCTTACCCGGACACCCCGGCGCCGTACAGACCGCAGGGCATGTTGGAAAGCCTTCCGGAAAATATGTGCGGCAGTCCTTGTAAAATACGATAGGACTGATTCTGCCAACTTTGTTGTTAAACTCATAATAAGTCAATATCGACCGAAATACAAGTCATTATCTGCCTTGAAATAAAAGTGTAAGGTAAGTATGATAGGAATATAAAGAATATAAGAAACGTAAGAGAGTTGCCGACAAAACGCATCAATACCAAGAAGCCGTTGCAGGCAAAAACGCATCGAAACCAAGAAGCCGTTGCCGACAAAACGCATCAAAACCAAGAAGCCGCTGCCGACAAAACGTATCAAAACCAAGAAGCCGTTGCAGGCAAAAATGCATCGAAACCAAGAAGCCGTTGCCGACAAAACGCATCAATACGCTGAAAGCGCTGCATGCAAAACGCACCAACAACCTGCGCCTGTTGCGAGGGATACGCAGATTTATAAGAAGGTGCTGGGGAGCCGTCGGTACTTAGCGACCGTATTTTGGTCGCTTAGTACCGCTACGAGCGACACGCAGCGGGAGCGTGCCTTCGTTAAAACTGCGTATCCCTCGCAGCATATACATCCTACAAAGCGTTTTGCCAGCAACGTGACACATCCTACAAAGCGTTTTGCCAGCAACGTGACACATCCTACAAAGCGTTTTGTCAGCAACGTGACACATCCTACAAAGCGTTTTACATCCAACGTTCACAACCTACGAAAAAGTTTTACCTACAACGGCACACCCACCACAATATTTCAAAAAGGAGCCCACAATCATGGAAAAATGGCAAAGATCACTTTATCAACCCAACCTCCCTCTCGGAGCTGACGGCACCAAAGTCACCGCCTCAAAAGCACACATCACCCTGTCAAAAGAAGCCGCCAAAGAAGGCATGGTTCTTCTAAAGAACAATGAAAGCCTTCTCCCATTTCAGGCAGGCACCAAACTCGCCCTGTTTGGAAAAGGCAGTTTTGACTATGTCAAGGGTGGTGGCGGAAGCGGAGATGTAACCGTTGCTTATACGACAAATTTGTATGAGGGATTCAAGAAGCTGCCGGAAAAAGTAGAAGTGTATGAGGCACTCTCTGATTATTACCGTAAAGAGGTAGAAAAACAGTACGAGGCAGGAGCAGAACCAGGAATGACAGTAGAGCCTGCGTTTCCGGAAGAAACTGCAAAAAAAGCGAGAGCGTACACGGACACGGCAGTGATCTGCATCAGCCGTTTTTCCGGGGAAGGCTGGGACAGAAAGAGTTCTTATGATAAGGAGATGGATGAGTCGGTACAGACAGATCCGCTGCTGGAAAAGGCAGAGCGCATTTTTCCGGACGGAGACTTTTACCTGACGAAGGAAGAGCGCACGATGGTAGAACAGGTGCAGCAGTTGTTCCCGAAGGTGGCAGTCGTTATGAATGCCGGCGGCATGGTCGATACGGACTGGTTTGCAGAAAATGAAAAAATTCAGGCGGTGCTGATGGCATGGCAGGGGGGTATGGAAGGCGGAAGCGCAGCAGCAGAGCTTCTGTGCGGCATCGGCAGTCCATCCGGAAAACTTTCCGACACGTTTGCAAAGAAACTGGAAGACTATCCGTCATCGGAGACATTCCATGAATCGGTAAAATATGTCGATTATAAAGAAGATATCTACGTCGGCTACCGCTATTTTGAGACAATACCGGGGGGTGATAAAGCCGTCAATTATCCGTTTGGCTACGGTCTTTCCTACACGACTTTCGAGCGTGCGTTAGTATCTGCGGAAGAAAAACAGGGTGTGATCCGCGTGCGTGTCAATGTGACCAACACCGGAAAATATCCGGGAAAAGAAGTCATGCAGTTATATGCGCAGGCACCGCAGGGCGTACTTGGAAAGGCAAAGAGAGTCCTTGCAGCATTTGAAAAAACACGACTGTTAGCACAGGGAGAAACGCAGCTTCTGACGTTAGAGGCACCGGTGGCACAGCTTGCATCCTATGATGATCTGGGAAAAATTCAGAAATCTGCCTATGTGCTGGAAAAAGGTAAGTATCAGTTTTATCTTGGCACGTCCGTGCGGGAAACAGAGCAGGTATTTTGTTTTACAATGCCAGAGGATACCGTAACAGAGCAGCTTAGTGCAAAACTGGTTCCGACTTCACTTGCGGAGCGCATGCTCTCCGATGGAAGTTTTGAAAAACTGCCGCAGTCCGAACCGAATGATCCGGATTACTCCGCAATCAAACGTGTTCCGAGGGAGGAAAGCGATGGATTTTCACCGGCTGTCCGCGCACTGCCGGGACATCAGATCTGGTCACAGCCGTATAAGAAAGACGCACATATTTTTATGGAAGTTGCAGAAGGAAAGATCACGCTGGACGAATTTGTGGCACAGATGACAGATGAGGAACTTGCGCATATTTTAGGCGGACAGCCGAATACCGGTGTGGCAAATACATTTGGATTTGGAAATATGCCGGAGTATGGAATCCCGAATATTATGACGGCGGACGGACCTGCCGGACTCCGCATTGAGAAAAAATGCGGCGTAGTTACGACGGCGTGGCCGTGTGCGACACTTTTAGCATGTACCTGGAACCCGGATGTGGTATATCAGGTCGGTGCAGCAGGTGCCGCTGAGGTGAAGGAAAATAACATTGCCGTCTGGCTGACGCCTGCAGTCAATATCCACAGAAGTCCGCTCTGCGGAAGAAACTTCGAGTATTATTCCGAAGACCCGTATCTGACCGGAAAAATGGCATCTGCAATGGTAAAGGGAATCCAGTCAAAACATATTGCCGCGACGGTCAAACATTTTGCATGCAACAATAAGGAGACAAACCGTAAGGAAAGCGATTCCAGAGTGTCCGAGCGGGCAGCAAGGGAGATTTATTTAAAGGCGTTTGAGATTATCGTAAAAGAGGCAGATCCGTGGTGCATTATGTCATCTTACAATATCGTAAACGGACACAGAACTTCTGAAAACCGTGAGCTTTTAGAGGACATCTTAAGAGGAGAGTGGAACTATCAGGGCATGGTCACGACCGACTGGTGGACAAGCGGCGAGCATTATAAAGAAGTAAAAGCGGGAAATGACATCAAGATGGCATGTGGATTCCCGGAGAGTCTGCTCCGTGCAAAAGAAGCAGGAGTGCTGACAAGAGAAGAGATGGAGATCTGCGCAAAGCGTATTTTAGGATTAATACTGAAAATCGACTGAGATCAGACGAAAAACAATCATAGACAAAAACAATGACAGGCTAAAAAGATAACAACAGATATATAGTGTGAAAAATAAGATTTTTCACACGCAAGATTTGTGCTTACGCACAAACTTGAGATGCAAATGAAAACGTTGTTTTCATTGAAAGACAGCGCAAGAATGGAGATTAAAATGGAGGATTATCATGGGTAACAGTGGAATCGGTGTTCCGCTGCCGGAACTGGCAGCATACTGCAGAGAGGCAGCGGCAGAGGGAGCCGTGCTTTTAAAGAATGAGGGGCATATGCTTCCGATCAAAAAGGATGAGACAGTTTCTATTTTCGGAAGAAGCCAGATCGAATATTACCGGAGCGGAACCGGTTCAGGCGGGGCGGTCAATGTGCCGTATGTCAAAAATATTTTAGACGGAATCAAAGAAAACAATGCTTTCCCTGTAAATGAGGAACTGGTAGAAAACTATAAAGAATGGTTAAAGGAGCATCCGTTTGACAACGGAGGCGGTGGCTGGGCGGCAGAGCCGTGGCATCAGGAAGAGATGGAAATCACCGACGAGATCGCACGCTGCGCAGCAGAAAAGTCTGAAAAAGCTATTTTTCTGATCGGAAGAACTGCCGGTGAGGATAAAGATTACGAGGACACGGAAGGCAGTTATCTTCTGACAAAACGGGAGAAAGAAAATCTTCGCATCGTAACAAAATATTTTAACGAAGTGGCAGTGCTTTTAAATGTGTCTAATATCATTGATATGAGCTGGACGAAAGATGCAGCATACCAGGATCACATCAAAGCGATTCTTTACATCTGGCAGGGAGGAATGGAAGGCGCGAACGCCGTTGCAGATCTGTTATCGGGCAGAGTGACACCATCCGGAAAACTGACGGATACGATCGCGGAGAAACTTTCTGATTACCCAGTAGCGGACCATTTTGGAAGTAAGACAGAAAATATTTATGCGGAAGATATCTATGTAGGCTACCGTTATTTTGAGACATTCGCACCGGAAAAAGTAATGTATGAGTTTGGTTTCGGTTTATCTTATACGGAATTTTCCATGGAGACGGTAAAAGCGGAGAGTACAGGAAATGGAAAAGATGCAAAGATCGCACTCAGTATCCGTGTGAAAAATACCGGGGCAGCAGCCGGAAAAGAGGCTGCTCAGGTTTATGTGTCCGCCCCACAGGGACAGCTTGGAAAACCGGCAAAGGTATTGTGCGGATTTGCAAAGACAAAACTGCTTGCTCCGGGCGAGGAGGAAGTTCTTGAACTTACCATTCCGGTAAGCCGGTTTGCTTCCTATGACGACAGCGGTGTGACTGGTCATAAGTCCTGCTATGTCTTAGAGGAAGGTCTGTATGAGATCTACGTTGGAAACAGTGTCAGATGCACAGAAAAAGCCAATGTGGACGGAAAAGGCGGCTATGAGATTGCTTCCTGCGTTGTCACGGAGGAACTGGAGGAGGCGCTTGCGCCGACAAAAGAATTTTTGCGTCTTAAGACAGGCAGGCAAAAGGAGGACGGGGTGTTTGCCAGTGCATATGAAAAAGCACCACAGCAGATGGTTGATCTGGCAGAGCGGATCAAAAGCCGTCTGCCAAAAGAACTGCCACAGACCGGAAATAAAGGAATTACCTTACAGGCGGTTGCAGAGAATATCAAAAATGGCAGCAGTGTGGAAGAAGAATTGGACGCATTTGTAGCACAGTTTACCAACGAGGAGTTAGCCGTGATCGTCCGCGGCGAGGGAATGAGCAGCCCGAAGGTAACACCGGGTACAGCATCCGCATTTGGCGGTGTCAGCGACAGCCTGCACGGTTACGGTATCCCGATCGCCTGCGCATCCGATGGCCCGTCCGGCATCCGTATGGAGAGTGGATTAAAGGCAACACAGCTCCCGATCGGAACACTCCTTGCATGTTCCTTTAATATTCCAATGATGGAAGAATTATATCAGATGGAAGGCAGGGAATTAGTTGGAAACGAGATCGACACCCTGCTTGGACCGGGAATCAATATCCACCGCTATCCATTAAATGGACGTAACTTTGAGTATTTCAGTGAAGATCCGCTTGTGACAGGACAGTTTGCGGCGGCAATGACAAGGGGAATCCGAAGTGCCGGTTCTTCTGCGACCGTGAAACATTTTGCAGCGAATAATCAGGAGACGGAAAGACATAATGTAAACTCCGTTGTATCTGAGCGGGCACTCCGTGAAATCTATCTGAAAGGCTTTGAGATTGCCGTGAAAGAGGGAAATGCAAATTCGATCATGACCTCTTACAACCCGGTCAACGGACACTGGACGGCATCCAATTATGACTTAAATACGACGATCCTGCGTGGTGAGTGGGGATATCAGGGAATTGTTATGACAGACTGGTGGGCGAAGATGAATGATGTTGTAAACGGCGGGGAGGCAGACCGCAGATACACCTCATTCATGGTTCGCGCACAGAATGACTTATACATGGTAGTCAACAATAATGGTGCTGCCATCAATGCAGTAGGCGATGATACCTTAGAGGCACTGGAGGCAGGAAAACTCACTGTTGGAGAGTTACAGCGCTGTGCGAAAAACATCTGCCGTTTCCTGCTTGGAACACCTGTGATGAAACGTCCGTTAAAAGATTTTGATCCACTGCTTACAGTTACTGCAAAAGAAGCAGTAAATACAGACGGAAAGCAGGTCTGTGCACTGCAGAGCGGAAGCCGTATCGAGGCAGGAAAGTTTGAAAATACAGTCCTTTATGTGGAAAAAGAAAGCATTTTAAACGTTAATGCACATTTCTGTTTCCCGGTGGAAGGATTAGCACAGGGAGCTGCCAATCTGTATCTGAATGGAGAACTGATGGCAACCGTCCAGACAGGTGGAACCGGAGAGCGTTTCCTGACACAGCGGATGTGCCGTGTGAAATTTATGCCGGGGTATTATGAACTGAAAGCAGAGTATGTGACACCGGAATTGAAATTAGACTGGATTGAGTTAGAGTAAAATTTATTATCTGAATTTATAAAGTAAAAGTATACAATTTTAATCTCATAAAACAACTTAAAAAAGCAAAAATTAAGTAAAAACTCTGAAAATTTACAAACTAATATATGCTTAATTGACAATGTTTTTTGAAGTAACATATAATTAAAAAACAAAGTGCATAAAGCTAATAAATGTATTGGAGGTAAGTTTATGAGAAAACGTTTTATGGGAAAACGACTTGCAGCCGCTCTTTTAGCGGCTGCAGTTGCGTTTTCAAGCGGCAATTTTGCAGGGGGATACGAGTATGTCTATGCGGCAGAAGCGAGAGTGTTTTATACCGGGACAAACACAGTAACAAAAGACAAACTGGATCTTGCAACAGAGGATTGGGATAATCCGCCAATGATCACTTATGATGAAAGTATTGCAGATTGTGTGACAACGAAAGATTTCACAATGAAGGCAGATATTACACTGGATGATGAGGCGTATGCATCATTGGGTACCGGGGAAAGTTACTTAAAGGTTCAGGGTATCGTGAAGCTGGGAAGTGAGTGGACATGGACAGACAGTCAGGATATCCCGTATTTACAGCAGAGCAGTTTTTCAGAAGATACACACAAAACAACGATTACGATCAAGTTTGAGGATAAGGATGCAGATGATTTAAAAGGTGTATATTTCCGACTGATTGGTCAGGGTTTTTCAGGAACATGTACATTTTCCAATGTTACATTAAGCGGTGTGGCAGAAGCGCAGCCGGAACTGCCTGCAAAAGATCCGAGTGTGATCGATGATTTTGAATCTGCAGAGACAGGAAGCAGTGCAGGCTGGGAGCAGGAAGGCGGCTGGCAGTACGACAATGCGGTAGGAATCAGTGTAGCTGAATTTCAGGGAAGCAAAATGTTAAAGGCAGATCTTGATTATACCGGTTGTGAAGGTTTTACATGGAGTGAGGCAAAGATTAAAAAGTCGTTTGCAGAAGGACTCGATGTATCGGCTTATAATGTTTTAAGCTATGAAATGATCTATCCGGAAGCTTTTGACGGTTCTTTTAAGGCAAAGATTTTTGCAAAAAACGGAGCAGATGATGTGGAGATCATCAACAAAGAAGCAAAGATCGAAACGTCAGATCTCGGTGACGGATATAAGAAAGCAGTGGTCACTGTCAAATTCTCACCAAACACTGCAAAGATCACGGATCTGATGATTGGAACAGTTGGTGTGAGCACTGCCTTTTTGGGAAGCGTATATCTGGATAACCTGACTTTATCCCAGTATAATGCAGCGGGCGATTATACGGAGATCACAGAGACGGCAGGAGAGGCTGTGCTTGCAGATACGTCCAGTATGCCGGAAGAAGTAACACTTTCGGATGTGAATGCATCAGGTTCAGCAAAAGCGTTATATGCATATTTAAAAGGACTGGATGCTGCTGACCAGGTATTATTCGGACATCAGAATGACACAAGCAAGCATGTTTCAACCAGAGACGGTGTCTATTCGGATACAAAGGACGTGACCGGAAGTATTAGTGGTCTGGTCGGAATCGATTCGCTGGCACTGACAGGCGGGGAACTTGGAATTGATAACGTAGATGATGCAGTTCAGAAATCTATCGAGATCAGCAAGGCAGCAGCTGCAGAGGGTGCGATCATCACATTATCCACCCATATGCCGAATATGAGCAATGAAAAAATCATTGCAACACCGGATGCGGCGAGAAAATATGATTTTTCACAGTGTGATTTTTCGGAGGCAAAAGACCTGAGCAATAACTGCTCCGCAGAAGTACTTCCGGGTGGAAAATACAATGCGCAGTTTACAACCTATCTTGATATTATTGCAGATTACGCAAACGGACTTGGCGATATTCCTGTTTTATTCCGTCCATTCCATGAAAATACAGGCGGATGGTTCTGGTGGGGTGCTGCGACAACCGATAAAGAGACATACCGTGCGCTGTTCCAGTACACACAGGATTATCTGGCATCAAAGGGAGTACACAATTTTATTTATGTATATTCCCCAAATGGTCCGTTAACTTCAGAGGAAGAGTATATGGACCGCTATCCGGGCGATGACTGTGTGGATATCGTTGCATTTGATTACTATGATGATTACAATACTTATCCGGCAGAATATTCCGGCGAGTTTGTGGACAATTTAAAGAAAACCTGTCAGATGGTAAAGAATATTGCAGACGCAAAAGGAAAAGTAGCTGCAATTTCCGAAACCGGTGTAAGGGTGATGAAGGCCGATGGATCGGATAATGAAGGAATTTTAGTAAAAGGAAATCCGATCGCAGGACACAACTGGTACAAACAGGTTAATCAGGTGGCAGTTGACACCGGAATGCCGTACTTCTTACTGTGGGCAAATTTTGGAGACACCAACTTTTATGTCCCATATAAATATGATGATACCCACGGACAGGAACTGATCAACGAGTTTATTGAATTCTACAATGAAAAATCTTCTGTTTTTGCGAATGGAACAAACTTTTACGGAAATGCAGACCAGAAAGAAGTAAGAAATGCAAATCAGGGAAATGCAGCAGGTTATTTTGCCAATGTTTTCTCTAAGATGGCAATCACAAGTGCATTTACTTTAAAAGCAAATGTGAGAAATGCACAGAGTGTAAGTTTTGTGCTGACAAACCCGGATACAAATACAGAAAAAACGATCACGGCAGAGAAAACGGAAGAATCCGGTGCTTACGAAGGTGTGCTGTCTGCGGATATTCTGAGTGCACTTGGAACAACGGATACCGGTAAGATCAGCCTTGTGGCAGATGGCAAAACACTTGTGACTGTTTCCTATATCAGTTTTGGAAAAGAAAAGGAAACACTTGCAAAGAATGTCATTGAAAATTTTGAATTATACTATGATGACAATGACTACCTGAATGGAACTTTTACAGAAAATTCAGCAGCAAACTGCAGTTCTTCCTTTGTATTAGATAAGGATCATAAAGCAGAAGGTGTTTACGGAGGTGCATTTACTTATCAGCTTAAGACGAGCGGACCGGAAGTATGGACCGGACGTATGAAAGGTTTAAGCACAAACGATTACAGCGAATACAATGCGGTCAGCATGTGGGTAAAACCGGATGGAAAAGGACAGAAACTGGTAGTTCAGCTTGTTTCCGGCGGAGAGGATTTCGAAGTATTTCTGACTGACTTTGTAAAGACGACAGAGGCAAAATATGTTACGATCCCATTTAACAAATTAAAGGGTAAACAGAATGGAACTTTTGATCCAAAGAATGTTACGAAGTTTGCAATCTGGTGTAACAGCATTTCAGAAGACGGAAATGGGGTTGATATCCAGTCGAAAATTGTTTTTGATGATATCCGCTTTGTAAATGTGGATGAATCAAAGTTAAATGTGACAGAAGGTGGATATGTACTGACAGATCAGTCACTCGTGTCCGGAGGACAGAAACCGGGAGATACAGAGAAACCGGGAGATACAGAGAAACCGGGAGATACAGAAAAACCGGGAAATACAGAGAAACCGGGAGATACAGAGAAACCGGGTAATACAGATAAAACGACAGTTGCACAGGTTTCCGGCTTCAAACAGTCCGGGGCAACGAAGACTTCCATCCGCTTAACATGGAAAAAAGTAAAGAAAGCAGATGGTTATCAGGTATACCGTTATAACAAATCAACGAAAAAATATCAGAAGGTTGCAACGGTAAAAACTAATACCTATACGGATAAAAAGCTCAAAACAGCAACGGTTTATCAGTATAAAGTGCGTGCATACAGGAAAAGCGGTAAAAAGACGGTAACCGGAAAGTACTCCAATGTGATTAAGGCTGCGACCAGTCCGCAGAAGGTGACTGCGGTTAAGGCAAAACGTGTGAAGTCCAAGGTAAAATTAACCTGGAAGAAGGTAAAAGGTGCAGATGGATACGAGATCTACCGTGCAACATCCAAAAAAGGAAAATATCAAAAGATAAAGACGCTGAAAAAGGGCACTATTGTTTCTTACACAGACGGCAAAGCGAAGAAAGGAAAAACATATTACTATAAAGTAAGAGCCGTAAAAAATGCCGGAAAAACATCGGTGAAAGGAACTGCTTCAAATGCAGTGCGCTGTGGAAAATAAAAAGATTTATCATAATAATGATTATCTGGAGCGTAGATAAGGCTGACAGCAAAAAATCCGTGCGGATCAAAACTGATCCTGCACGGATTTTTTACTTATTCATGACAATAGGTTCCCTGTGAGGCGGTCTATTGTTTAGTTCAACATATTTAAGAACTGTGTGATCCTTGGAATGTTACTCTGCTCAAGCTCAGCGTAAGTTCCTTCTTTTAAGATTTTTCCCTCATCAAAAAAGACGACTTTATCTGCGACTTCTCTGGCGAAAGACATCTTGTGTGTGATGATCACGATGGTCTGTTTCTCGTCAACCAGTCTGCGGATGATATTTAAAACCTCCACTTCAAGTTCCGGGTCTAACGCACTGGTAGGTTCATCAAAAAGCAGAAGTTCCGGTTTCATCGCGAGTGCCCTTGCAATGGCAATACGCTGCTGCTGACCACCGGAGAGCTGCCCCGGATAAGCATCGCGCTTATCGGAGAGTCCGACTTTCTCTAAAAGGGAAAGTGCCTCTTTTTCACATTCTGCACGGTCTTTTTTTAAGACCGTGATGGGACCTTCCATAATATTTTCCAGCACAGTTTTGTGAGGAAAAAGCTGAAAATTCTGAAATACCATACCGGTTTTCATACGGATATTTCGAATCTCGTTACTGCTGTATTTTACTTTCTGTCCTTCATGAAAGGTCATAGAGGAACCGTTTACATTCACGGTGCCGCTGTCCGGGATTTCAAGCAGATTGATACAGCGTAACAGTGTTGTCTTACCGGAACCGGATGGCCCGATCAGGACGGTGGTTTTATTTTTCGGAATCTCTAAGGAGACACCTTTTAAGACCTGATTATTGTCAAATGATTTATAAATGTTATCTAAAGAATACATATGATACCTCTACTTTCCGACACGCAGTTTTTTCTCAATCCATTTCTGCAGTCCGGTCAACAGCGTACAGAAAAGAAGGTAAATGAGTGCAACTTCGATATAGATCCAAAGGTATTCGAGTGAGCTTGCTGCGGCTTCCTGTGCTTTACGGAACATCTCACCGATCATGATCGTAGATGCAAGGGAAGTATCCTTGACAAGACCGATAAAGGTGTTAAAAAGCGGTGGTATGGATACGGTAGCAGCCTGTGGAATGATGATACGGCGGAATGTCTGCTGATAACTCATTCCGAGGGAATAGCCTGCCTCCCACTGACCTTTATTGATGGAAAGGATTGCCGCACGGATCGTCTCTGCGGAGTAGGCACCTACATTTAAGGAGAGTGCCGAGATACAGGCAACCCACTTGTTGATGCCAAGGGGATTACAGATACCCCAGTACATGATAAATAACTGTACCAGCAGAGGGGTTCCGCGGAATACCCAGATATAGATTCCGGCGATCTGTTTTAATACCGGTATTTTGTTGATAATAAAAAGTGCACACAGCACGGCAATGATGACACCGATCGCAAAGGATACCAGTGTCAGTGGAATCGTGTAAAGAAGGCCCTGTCTTAGCATTGGCCAGAATGCATTTTTCATCAGTTCCGCTTGCCTTGCTGTAATAATACCCGCTGTCAGGTATGCATATGATCCCATGAGTTTTCTCCTGTAACGATAGTAATTCATGACAATAGAACGATATAGTACATTCTATTGCCATGTTTAAATTCTATATATTAAGGCTGAGATACGTCTAAGCCAAAGTATTTCTCAGAAATTTCTTTGACTGTTCCATCTGCGATTAATGCGTCAATGGCGGTGTTAATTTTCTCAACTAATTCATCATTGCCTTTTTTCAACATTACGGCACTTGCATTTACGTCATCTGATTCAGCAACAATCTTTGTGGATTCGTCGCCGCCCTTCTGCTGTTTCCAGTAAGCATAGGTCAGCTCATCATTGATAGCACAATCAGCTTCGCCACTTAAAACACATTCCATGGCAAGTGCGAATTTATCCTGCCCGACGATTTCAGCACCATAGCTTTTGGCAATTTCATTGAAGTTTGAGGTAAGTCCTTCTGCGGCTTTTTTGCCGTTCACATCTTCAAAAGAAGTGATATCGGTGTTGTCAGCAGCAACAATGAGAACCGGTCTTGTATAAATATACGGTGTAGAAAAGTCATATTTTTCTTTACGCTCGTCGGTAATGGTTACCTGATTCATAACTGCATCAAAATTACCGGCATCAAGTGCAGCAGTGATGGAATCCCACTCTGTTTCAACAAACTGGACATCATAGCCCATCTTTTCACCGATTGCATTTGCCATATCAACCTCAAAACCGGTTAAAGTACCATTTTCATCGTGGTAGGTGTATGGAGCATAAGTTCCCTCCATGCCGACAGTTAATACAGGTTTTTCAGCAGAATCAGCAGAACCAGTGGATTCGGTTGAAGTTTCAGCTGTGTTCTGTGTATTGTCAGCTGTATTATTTGCAGAATTATCAGCTGTATTGCTGTTAGAACCGCATGCTGCCATTCCTGTTGCTAAAACGGCTGTCAGTAAAATTGAAATCACTTTTTTCTTCATAAAACTTGTCCCTTTCCTTTTTTCATAATCTCCATCTTGTTTTCTTAATTCATACTATTCTGATATGATTTAGAAAAGATTATACTTTTATCAGATAATGATGTCAAGTGATTTGCAAAGAAAACATTTTCGTTTGTAAAAAATACGGTAACAACCTTGCTATACAGGAGAAATGAAGTTATTCCTGTATCGGAGAAAGAAAGTTTTTCAGTTCTTCAATCGGGATTGGTTTTGAAAATTTGAATCCCTGCAGATAGTCCGCGTGACTGTTCACACAGATGGTCTCCTGCTCATCGGTTTCCACACCCTCATAGAGTACTTTGTACCCGAGTTTTTCAAAAGCAGTGGAAAAGTAGTTCAGGATAAACTGGGAATTTTCATCCTTATTTGCCATCAGAAGAAGGCTGCGGTCAAATTTTACAACATCCAGTTTTAAGCTAAGAATCCGGTCAAAATTAGAATATCCGGTTCCAAAATCGTCGAGGTAAGTACATACACCGAGGGATTTAAACTGCATTACACGGTCAAGAACGAGTTCGTATTCGGTATCGTTGCGGCTCTCGGTGAGTTCTACTGCGATCGTATGAAAATCAACACCGTTTCTCTCTACGATTTCGCAGAACTCTTTCATAAAATTCTTATTGGAGAGCTCTGAAATGGAAAGATTTACGGAAATACGGGAGAGCGGGTAACCTTCATCCTGAAATTCCCGGATCGCACGGCAGGTCTTATTTAAAATGATCATGCTTAATTTGTGGATATAGCCATTCTTTTCAGCGAGCGGAATAAACCGGTTTGGATATACCATGCCGGTGTCCTTTAGTTTCAGACGCATCAGTGCTTCTGCGGTGTCATAATTGCCGGCATTTACGTTGCGGACCGGCTGGCAGTATACAAGAACTCTTTTGTCATCAAGGGAACCGTTTTCTGCAATATCTTTTAACTGCGCCGAGAGATATTTCATATCATGAAAACTTTTATAATCGGCGGTGTCGCAGGAGCGGAAATTATTTAGTTCCATCGGTTCTGCAAAGAAGTTAAAAAGTTCGTAAAACTGCTCTAAGTTTTCACAGAAATCCAGATGATTGAACATAACGATCTTATAAGGCAGTTTATAAGTTTCAAAATGGCGTTTAAAGTCATTCTGGATCATATCCTGTGCGATTTTATCTGCATTCCGGATGTCACTGACATCAATTGCAAGAACAAAAAAATCTGTAGATGGGTGGAAGAGGAGTCCGTTTTTAAAGTAGCCGTTCCAGAAGTTGAAAAAAAGTTTGCCAAGCTCATCCGGCATCACATATTCGGAATCAGTGTCGAAACGGAGACACATATAATAAGTAGAAATTTGAATTGACGCCTGCTGGTTTAAATATTCGTTTAGGGAATCAGCATTCAGGGCCCCTGTCTTGATACTGTAAGAACTTCCATGTACCATATAAAGGATTACCATGATCGGCAGGAGAAAGGTGATGGCAAGGAAGGTATTGCTGCCAAAATGGTTTTCTGCACAGACGAGAAAAACACAGATGAACTGTACGATCACGAGCATATGGAATAAACTTGTTGGAATGCGTTTATGATAGTAAAGTAACAGGAAAAAAATAAACGCCATATAAATCCCGTAAGCAATCGTAAACGGTTTTAAATAAAGGTTATCATGCCATGCACCTGAGCTGTCCCGGTAGAAACTGTAACCCAATACAGGTGACAGTGCATCCACAACGGCAAAAATGATATATAAGGAATATAGGAAAATATTCATGATATGTCCTGTTTTTCCCGGAATACCAATCAAAATCTTTAAATAAGCCGCATACAGACAAAAAATGAGCAGCAGGCTTGAATGATATATTGCACGCAGAATACATAAAGTGGTATCACTGTCGAAATACAGTACAGTATAGTAAAAGCAGGAATTGCTGAAGGCTGCAATCAGCAAAAGCGCGATGCAGGTGCGAAAAAGCAGAAAAAGTCTGCTGCGGCGGATAAATGTCTCCCGGAGAAGCAGTAAAAGTAATATACATAAGATCACGAGAATCATATCTACAGCGGGAGTGTACCCGTTGATCAAAAAAGCGTTGGATAATATTTTGGGTTGCAGATTCATAATTTCATTCCCCTGTAATCAGATTAAAAGTAATTTAGCCGAACAAAAATTATACCATAATATGGGAAAAATGTCACGGGATCGCACATGTTAATGTTGACCAAAATGACAGTATGAATGTCGAAAAAATGTCACAAAAATGCATGCTCAGGTTGACGTTAAGACAGCAAAGTTATAAAATAAAAAGCGCAACCGATTGCGCTATATTGGAGAGAAAGAATGTTGCTGAAGCAGTCAGCCGCAGGTACCTTAAGAATATAGAGAAATCGTGGAAAAAAGAACAAATTTATGGAGGGGAGTGTGAAAAAATTTTTTCACACACAGAAAAGGTGAACATTATGAAAAAACAGGTTTACAGAAAACTACTGGCGGCATGTGTCAGCGTAAGTCTTGGAACTGTTCTTCTGGCAGGATGTGGGGATTCTGCCGGAACGACAGGGACAAAGACAGAAGTACAGGAGAACAATACATCGGAAGATGTGGTTGAGCCGGTGGGAGAAGTTACAACATTCACGCTGCCGGACGGACCGGAGGAGTCTGATATTTTTGTGCAACCGGTTGCGGATATTTCGGATGACTTTATCCGGGGAATGGATGCATCCGCGGTTCTTTCTGTGGAAAACAGTGGGGCTGTGTATTATGGCTACGATGGAAAAGAGCAGGATGTGTTTGAGACACTTGCGCAGTCCGGAGTCAATTATATCCGCCTGCGTGTATGGAATGATCCGTATGACAAGAACGGCAATGGCTATGGCGGCGGAAACAATGATCTGACGACTGCCATGAAACTTGGTGTGCGTGCAGCCAGATACGGAATGAAGGTCTGCATTGATTTTCACTATTCAGATTTCTGGGCAGATCCGAAAAGACAGCATGCACCGAAGGCATGGAAAGGTATGACAGTCGATGAAAAGAGTGATGCACTCTATGATTATACGACAGAGAGCCTTGGAAAGCTGTTAGATGCCGGTGTGGATGTCGGGATGGTGCAGATCGGAAATGAGATCAATAACGGTATGTCCGGGGAAACAGATGTGGATGCCGTGATGCAGCTTTTAAATTCCGGAAGTAAGGCAGTGAGAGAAGTGGCAGAGTCTTATGGAAAAGACATTAAAGTTGCCGTACATTATACGAACATTGAGGATAATGACCAGATCGATACGATGGCAGCAAATTTAAAAGATGCCGGTGTGGACTATGATATGTTTGGTCTTTCCTTCTATCCGTTCTGGGACGGAACCAATGAAAATATGCAGAACGCAGCAAAACTGATCGAGGATAAGTACGGAAAAGAAGTATATATTGCAGAGACTTCTTACTGTTATACATCTGAGGATGGAGACGGTTTTGGCAACAGCCTGAAAGGAACCGATGACCTGACAGACGGTTACGGTGCAACGGTACAGAGTCAGGCAACAGTGATCCGTGATATCTGTGCAGCCGCAAATGAGGCCGGAGTGGAAGGTGTCTTTTACTGGGAAGGCACATGGATCCCTGTCGGATCAGCCGATGCGGATAATTCCGCTCTGTGGGAGAAATACGGAAGCGGTTGGGCAAGCAGTTATTCGGCTGAGTATGACCCGGATGATGCAGGGTTATACTATGGAGGCTGTTCCTGGGACAATCAGGCAATGTTTGATTTTACCGGACACCCACTGGCTTCTTTGAATGTATTTAAGTATTTAAAATATGGCGCAACAGCGCCGCTTGCAGTTGACTATATCCCGGATGTTTACGTCTCCTGCAATGTAGGCGAAGATCTGGTTCTGCCGGAGAGTATTGATGTTGTATACAATGACCGTTCACAGAATAAAAAACAATCTGTAAGCTGGAATGAGACACAGATGAAGGCAATCGATACCACGAAAGCCGGCAGTTATGAGATCGAAGGGGCATTGGAAGAGGGAACCACTGTTACCGCGCATGTGGAAGTGGAAATGGTAAATTATGCGGTCAATCCAGGTTTTGAAGATAAAAACCGTTCAATGTGGAAAGTCTCTTATGAAGGGGAAGCCGATCCGACTGATTATCAGGTAAAAGCGGATGATGCACATTCCGGTGAGACCGCATTTCACTTCTGGTCCGGGGATTCAGATATGGAATTTTCCATTGAGCAGGAAGTGACCGGTCTGGAGAATGGAACGTATCAGTTGTCTGTATTTTCACAGGGCGGTGATATGTCATCGGATGCGTCCATGGAACTGTATGCAGTGACTGCAGATGGCGGGCAGACGGCTCCGTTTATGCTGACCACCTACAATGACTGGCAGAATCCGACGATCAGGGAGATTAAGGTTACGGATGGAACGGTTAAGATCGGGGTACGGTTTCAGTGTAACGTGGGCAGCTGGGGAACAGTGGATGATTTCACACTGAACCGGATTTCGGACTGATAGCTGGTATCGCTGATGAGAAGGAGATGGGTAAAAGACGTGCTTTTTATTTAGGAGCGCTTAATATGATACAGTGGTGGCAGCAGATTTTGCCGATTTGGAATGCGAAGCATCAGCAAAATCCGTTACTGGAACGAGGTACGAGTGAACAGTAACATGTTAAAATCAGGTCCGGACAGATTTCTAGCATAATTTCTAGCTATTCCCCTTTATTTGTGATACACTGGAACAAGAGTGTATCGTGAATTTTTACAGAGAGGATAAAAAGCTATGCAGGATTATGATGAGAGTTTTTTTATTGCGAAAGCAAACAAGAGGGCGAGTATCACGTGGTTTGTACTTTTGCTGATAGCGTCCGTGTTTTACGGAATAAAAGTCGGCAGGGGACAGTTAAAGGAAGCGTATTTTGCAGGCTTTTTTGTTGCAGGCTGGCTGTCGTATCTTGGCGGCAGGATCTTACTGAGATTTAAGCATGCTGACAGTCTGCGGTATAAATGGGTGGTAGGACTTGGCTACCTGATATTTTATGCGGTAATTGCGTGGACATCTTTAGATGAAGTTTCTTATGTATTTATTTTACCGTTAGTATGCATTCTGATCCTTTATAAAGATCCGAAGTTTATCCGGACAATGATGGGTATCACGTTATTTGTACTGATTTCGAGTAATCTGTATAAAGGTCTGGCAAAAGGAATGATGGATTTCGTCGCAAGCGAGGAATGTGTCCTGCAGTTTGCCATTGTTATCTGCTGTTATGCCTGTACCAATATGGCAATCGCCCATCTGGTACAATCGGATGGTGCACTGACGGCATCCATTAAATCCAATCTTGCGCGCGTCGTAAAGACCGTAGAGCAGGTTAAGGGCGCGAGCAATGAGATCGTGGATGGTGTGACGGTTGTGAGAGAGCTTGCAGACGAGAACCGTACCGGTGCCAATGATGTAATGAAAGATATGAAAAATCTTGCAGACAATAACGAAGTGCTTAATGATAAGACACTTTCCTCCGTCGAGATGACCAATGTGATCGATACGCAGGTAAAAAATGTTGCAGGACTCATGGAGCAGGTGGTACAGCTCATCGGGGCATCGGTGGATCATGCCAATATCAGCGCGGAAGAGCTGGTTGAGGTGGTGGAGATCACCAATAAGATGGCGACACTTTCCAAAGAAGTAGAGCAGGTGCTTGAGGATTTTAAGGCTGAGTTTAAGAATGTAAAAGAAGAGACCAGTACGATTGAAGGTATCACTTCAAAGACAAATTTACTTGCTTTAAATGCATCCATCGAGGCAGCGAGAGCCGGAGAAGCCGGCAAGGGATTTGCGGTAGTTGCCAATGAGATTCGCGAGCTGAGCAGTGGAACACAGGCTTCCTCCAACAGTATTATGGAAGCATTGTCAAGACTCGAAGCAATTTCCGAGAAGATGATGAAGTCCATCTCAGAGACCGTGGAACTGATCCAGGTCAATATTGAAAAAGTATCGAATGTCAACCAGAGTGTGACAAATATTACAAACGATGCGACAAGCCTTGGCGAAAACATCAAGGTCGTAGACAGCGCAGTCAAAGAAGTGGAGACATCCAACCAGACACTGACGGACAATATGCATCAGGTCGGCGAAGTCATGGAAGTGATGACACAGAGCATCAGTGGTGCGGAACTGACAACCAAGACGATGCTGAGCAAATACGAGGCGAGTGCAAAGAGTGCGCTTGATATCGAGAGTGTTGTCGGCAAACTTATGGAAGAACTCGGCGTCGGCGGATTCATGGGCGTACAGGATGTAAAACCTGGCATGAAGATTACGATTGCATTAAATGATGACAGCAGTAAAAAAGAGTATGCCGGCGAAGTTGTGGACTGCAGTGGCAAAGATCTCTTTGTAACCGCAGAAAATGGAGTGAAAGACTTTGTTGATAAAAAGAATAAACATGAGTTATGTAAACTGCATATTGTAGTTGACAATGTCTTGTATTACTGGGATGATATTGAGATCCATCCGGTCAGACAGGGTGAAAAAGGTCAGTATAAACTGCATATTGAATCCAATCCGAAGGTATATAACCGAAGAAAATATCCTCGTATGCCGATCTCTAATGCATGTACCATCCGCTTAGAAGGAACAGATAAAACATATTCCGGAAAAATGGTAAATATCAGTGCAAACGGTTTTGCATTTTCTGTGCGTGATAACGTTTTTGCAAGCCAGAAAGGTAGAAATGTCCAGCTGGATGTGAAAGATTTTGCAGTGATCGGAAATAAGCCGCTGACCGGCTGCGTGATCCGAAGCTCCAACAATGAGGGTGAATTCATCGTTGGATGCAGAATGCCGGAGGACAGCGAGGCAATTAAAGAATATGTGAGCAGGAATTACAATGGGAATTAGAGAAAAACAGAAATAAGAGGCGAAATATATGACGGCAGAAGATATCAAAGCATATTGTCTCAGTAAGCACAAGGCATGTGAAACATACCCGTTTGGGAAAGTGCCGGTCTGCTACAAACTGAATGATAAAATATTTGCGCAGTTATATCCGGATGAGGAAAACTATAAAATTACATTAAAATGTACGGCAGATGCAGCACAGTTTTACCGGATGGTCTATCCGGATAAGATCGTGGAAGGGTATCATTGTTCAAGGGTTCAGAAACCTTACTGGAATACGATCTATCTGGATGATTTCCCGGAGAAGGAACTTTATAATATGATAGATTTTGCATATGATACCGTATTGCACAGTTTCAGCAAAAAAGTGCAGAAACAGATACTGGAAAATGTATGATTGGTTATGGGGAGAAGAGTGAAAATGGGATCAGATTATGCAGCGTTAAAAAAGATATTATATATACTGACAGGACTGACCTGTGCCGGAATGGTGATTGCAGATGCGTTTACAAAACCGGCTGAGGGTGGAGAGATACTTATCAATATTGTGTTATCGTTTTTTTTCTGTCTGTTAGTGCAGTATTTTACGCCGGCAATCTTACTGATGGTGTCTGTCGGGTGTCTTGGGAAAAGGCAGATAGCAGCGCTGGTTTTTGACATTCTTGCTGTGAGCATGGCGGCTATTATGCTGTCGGCGGGTTACTTTCTCAGCTATCTGGCAACCATAGAGTCACCACATTTCAGCTATGCATTTCTGGGAAATGGTGTGATTCTGCTTCTGGCGACTGTGCAGATGGTTTTTGTCATTATAGCGATCAGAAAACAGAAGGTAAAACCGGAAATATAAAAATAAGAGCAGGTTTTGGCAATGGATAACAATTTGATAAAGATACGCAAGGCAAAAAAAGAGGATATGGAGCGCATCCATCATCTGCGGATCGATACGCATGAAAATAATCAGGTGATGCGGCATAGATAAGAATGTCCGCAAGAGCGTGCATTCTATTATTTTATAAAGTTTCCGATCGTCTGCGTCATTTTTTTCATATCGATCGGTTTTGTCAGATGGGCGTTCATACCGGCATCCAGACATTTTTTTGCATCCTCAAAGAAGGCATTTGCAGTCAGAGCAATAACAGGGATCGTGGAAGCGTCAGGGCGGTTTAGGGAACGGATGGTCCTGCAGGCTTCAAGTCCGTCCATAACAGGCATCATGATATCCATCAATATCACGTCAAACGTTCCGGGGGCATTATTTTCGAAAATAGTTACCGCCTCTTTCCCATTGCGGGCAGGGGTGATAATGGCACCCTGTTGTTCCAGTAATTCTGTGACGATCTCAAGATTCAGGTCATTGTCCTCGGCAAGAAGGATTTTGACACCGCGGATCGAAGTGACGGCACTGTCATCCGTGACTTCGGAAACAGCTTCCTGTGGAGCAATCTCAAATGGGATCGTCACGGTAAAGGTGGTCCCGACATTCTGTTCGCTTTTTACTTCAATGGTTCCGTTCATTTTATCTACAAGTGATTTCACGATTGACATTCCAAGACCGGTTCCCTGAAAAACACTTCTTGCATCTACTTTTTCCTGGGAAAACGGGTCAAACAGATGTGACATAAATTCAGGGCTCATGCCGATTCCGGTGTCTTGAATGGTACAGATATATGAAATATTTTTCTCATCACAGGCACCACTTTCCAGTTTCACATAAATCTCCCCACCTGGTTTATTGTATTTTACAGCGTTATTTAAGATATTCACAAAAATCTGCCGTACATGCAGTGTGCTTCCGTAGACATATGGATGCGGCAGGTTATAAGAACTGCTGTCTAAGTGCAGTGTAATGTTATTTTCTTTTGCAAGCATTTCAGTAATCGTTAAGATATCGTTGCCAAGGTGCCGTACATCGAATGCAGTGTGCGCCAGTTCTACTTTGTTATCCTCTAACTTGCTCATATTCAAAATATCGTCGATCAGTGTCAGCAGATGATTTGCGGCAACTCTCATATTTTTCCGGTTCTGGTCTAAAAGTTCCGGGTTGTTTTTGTTCGCCTCCGCAATAGTAAGACAGCCGATGATGCCATTTAACGGTGTGCGGATATCGTGGGACATTCTGGAAAGAAAATCGGATTTTGCAGCATTGGCGCGGTTTGCTTTTTCCAAAGCATCTTTCAGTTGTATTTCGCGTTCTGCCTGTAAATGAGCGCGGTGTTTTTCACCGATGATGATAAGAGACAAAAAAATGAAAAATGCCAGCGAAATAAAAAATATAGTCTGGTAAGTGAGTGTTTTGCTTGTATTTGCGGTCTCCATGCAGACGGAATCAGGGGCAAATACGAGGATCTCCCAGTCACTGTAACCGGTTGGGGCATAGGACAGATACATGGTTTCGCCTTTTTCCTCGGAGAGAAAGGCGGCATGTCCGGAATTGCCGGCATCGTAATTGGCAGCGACTTCATTCCAGTCATATCCGTCGAGGGCTGTGATTCCGTTGCTATCCGAAATATTTCCGAGATTATGGTGCCATGAGTCGATTAAAATATCGCCGGTTCCACGCTCAAAAAGCATAATTTCTGATTCCTCGTTATAAGCCTTTGCCTGAAAAAGCCTGGAAAATGAATTCAGATCGATGACGGAGGATAAAATACCAACACAGTCTCGGTTATGAAAAATGCATTTTGAGAGCATGATGATCTGTGATTTTCCGTCTTTCAATGCCGTTCTCCGCTCAGAAACGGAAAAACCTTCCTGCACACGTTCCTGAAAGGAGTATTTCGGTCCGAGTTCTAATTGGGTTCCATCGCTGTAAAAAACTCTTTCATCCGGAAGGCAGATTTCCCAGTGGGAGTAAGTTTTATCTGCACTGGAGGCATTCATGATCTGAAGAATCATTTCTTCATTGTTGTCATAATCAGGCAGCAGATTTTCAAGGAGAGCAGAAGCGGCTTCTAAATGCTCCTGCTCTGTCTGCATTTCATTGGTGATCATTTGCCCGAGCAGCGTCCTCGAATCGTCTAAGATACTGAAGCATTGATTCGTTGCTGTTTTCTGGACAATGGAAGTGTAGCGGATCAGGGCAAATGTAATGACAAGGATGAGTACTGCCGTGATCTCAAGATAAAAGTTTTTTTTGCTGAGCAGTTTTTTCTTCATGTAAGCCTCTTTCGTATGAACGGTGTGAATCCTATATTTATTCATTATATCACTTTAGTAAAATAAAGGGAGAAATAGTTTTTGTATTTGCAGATTATAAGAACTGGTGGATATAAAAATATCCCTGTACAATCCTGATATTGTAAGGATTTGTACAGGGATATTTTTGATCCCATGATTAAAAATGGTTAAAGTGTACTGTATCCGGTCTACATCTCCAATAACTGGAATGCACCGATCAGTTCTTTGAGTTTTTCGGACTGGGCAGCAAGTTCCTCACTGCTTGCAGAACTCTCTTCTGCCATAGCTGTATTTTCCTGTACAACTGCGGCAATCTGGTTTGCAGCTTCGGAAATCTGGGCAAGGGCCTCAGACTGATTCTCGGAAGCGTTGGAGATCTCTGCAATGTTTTCAACAAGCTCGTTTGTCTTGCCTGCAGACTCCATCAGTTTGGATGCGGTGTCATCGACGATCTGTTTTCCTTCGTCAACCGCATTCATTGCCTGCAGGATCAGAGAGCTGGAATTCTTTGCGGCTTCTGCACTCTGTGCGGCAAGTGTTCCAACCTGGGTTGCAACGACAGCGAATCCCTTTCCGGCTTCTCCGGCTCTGGCAGCCTCGATGGAAGCATTTAAGGCGAGCAGGTTTGTCTGGGAAGCAATGTCGTTGATCGTATTGATGATCGAGCTGATCTGCTGTGAGCTTTCGTTGATCGTCTCCATTGCATGTACGACCTGCTGCATCTGCTCGTTGCTCTTTGTGATCTCATCACCGACGATTTTTGCCTTTTCATTTGCTGCGTTAGCGTTCTGGGCATTGATCTGTACCTGTTCAGATACATTCATGATCGTACTCTGCAGTTCATCCACAGAACTTGCCTGATCGGTAGCACCCTCGGTCAGGGACTGAGCACCGTCTGCAATCTGGGAGGCATTGGAAGCAACCAGCTCGGATACTTCTCCAATCTCGCGGAGCGTTTTGGATAAGTCAACCAGTACGGTTGAGAGGGCGGTTTCGATCTCTTTGAAATCACCGACATGTTCTGCCTCTGCTGCAATGTTAAAGTTGCCGGCTGCCATTTCTTTTAAACCACGGGTAATATCTTTGATACTTTCACGCAGACGTGCAGCCATTACATCGAATGTCTCTGCGAGTCCACCGATCTCATCATGGTAGGTCGGCTGTACAGAAGCATTGAAATCACCGTCGGAAAGCTGGCTTGCCACAGTGACAACGTCATCGATCGGCTTGATATATTTACGCAGCAGTCGTGAACTGATCACAATAATGATAAGTACCGTTGCAATGGCAAGTAAGACCATAATTACGACGAGTATCAATGTATTGCGGTTTAAATCTGTTTTGGTAAGTGCACTTGCAGCCCACCAGGTCTGTCCGGCAGCATCAATTGGCGTAAAGTATCTTACGATCTGGCGATGGTTGCTTGCCTTTCTGGTGCTGACCGTAAAACTTGATTTGGTGTCGATACCAGACTGGATCTTTGCAAAATCCTTTGCAGACAAAAGATCCTGTAAGGACTGTCCGATGCAGTCTGTCGATTCGCTGTCAAAGACCATCATGGCATCTGCGTTGTAAATGTCCACATACATACTTGGATATTTGGAGTCTGTGGAGACTAACATATCACTGAATGCAGCAAGATTGATATCTACAAGGATTACACCCTGGACTTCATCATTATAGACAATCGGGAAAGAAGCGCTGACCATGTTGATACCCTGATCTTCATATGGATCGGTAAAGCAGTCCTGCTTGGTCTCTGCAGCTTTCTTATAGTAATCCTGTGATCCGTAGGAATCATAACTTCCATAGCTCTGTACGGTTCCGTTTTTTGCATCATCGACACTGACATAGACAGTGTAATCTTTGACCGCAGGATCAAATGCGTTCGGTTCAAAGAAGACACCGACACCATCAATGGCTTCATTGTTCGTTACGGTAGAAGCAGCCATACTGATTAAAAATTCTTCGATCCTTTTGTTCATTTCCTGCAGGTCGACGTCATAGACTTCACTCTTTGCCACTTCGCCGCTGTATCCGTTTTTCGAATACTCGTCATAGCGGTCAAGCATGTAGTTCTGGATCGTGGTTGCTGTGTTGGAAGCAGTATCGATCACACTCTGTACTATTAAGGCATTCTCGGTTGCGATGCCGTTAAATTCACCGCTGACGGTCTTGTTTAAGGAACGTCCGGCGATGACTGCACTGATTAAGATCATAAGAGACATACAGATGACAAGAAGCAGTGCGACAGCGACAGACAGCTTGTATGCAAGCGGGCGGTCGTGGAATTGCAGTACAGCGGAGGCTGTACCGGTGTTACTTTTGTTTTTTTGTTGCTTGTCTTTTGACATTTTAAAGATATTCCTCCTCTGGAAATAAAAGGTTTAATAATATTTTAGTACCATGGTAACACTTTTTTATAATTATACAATGCAAATTATGGAATGCTTTTGCTTTATCTTTACAAATACACAACAAAATGATATATTTGATTCTGATATGACATATTAATAAATCTAAATGATATACAAATGATATACTAAAGGAGGAAAAAATGAAGCTGGGGATCGATATGGGCGGTATGTCCATCAAAATGGGGCTGGTAAATGAGGAAAACAAGATCATTGGGAGGATTACGATTCCAACCGATCTGACGGTGCCGTATCAGACGCTGGTGGAGCGCATGGCAGATGCCGTACGGCAGATGCTTGAAAATGCAGGCATGACATTAGAACAGTGCGGGGGGATTGGAATCGGAAGTCCGGGAACGATCGATGCAAAGCAGGGAGTGATCCTGTATTCTAATAATTTTGGCTGGGAAAATGTACCAATCGTGGAAGAACTGAAAAAACATCTGGATACAAGAATTGAAATTGCCAATGATGCGGATGCTGCGGCGTTGGGAGAAGTATGTGCCGGTGCGGCGGAAGGTGCAGAAAATGCAGTGCTTCTGACACTTGGAACCGGCGTGGGCAGTGGAGTGATCCTGGATAAAAAGATTTTCCGTGGTGCGATGCCGGGAGGCTGTGAGTTAGGACATCTGTCTATCCGCTATGATGGCATCCGATGTACCTGCGGAAGAAAAGGATGCTTAGAAGCCTATGCCTCTGCGTCTGCACTTCTTCGGATCGCGCGGGAAAAGGCAGCAGAGCATCCGGAGTCTATCATGAATGAGATGTGTGGGAATGATCTGGAACAGATGAATGGTAAGATCCCGTTTGACGCTGCAAAAGCCGGGGATGAAGCCGGCATGGAAACTGTAAAAGAATATGAGGGCTATCTCGCATGCGGGATTGCAAATGTGATCAATACATTCCGGCCGGAAAAGGTGATCCTTGGCGGAGGAGTTGCTGCGCAGAAAGACAATCTGACCGCACCGCTTAAGGATCTGGTGAAGGATATGTGTTTCGGTGGCAGCCATGGACATATTGCGGATATCGTGACCTCTGTACTTGGAAATGATGCCGGGATCATCGGAGCAGCAAATCTGGTAGTGTAAAATTGTAGTGCACGGTGTCACAGAAAGCATAACGGAGGCGGCAATGGGAAAAACAATTATGTATGAGCGGATCTATGGGGATCTGCTTGCAAAAATACAGAGTGGAGATTACCAGCCGGGGGACCGGCTGCCATCGGAGAAGGAGTTAGCAGAGCTTTATGGTGTAAGCCGTATTACGGCGAAAAAGGCGATGGATATGCTGGCAAAAGAAAATCAGATCAACAGAGAGCCGGGAAGAGGTTCTTTTGTGTGCAGGCCCGCTGCTGTTGTGGAGATAAAAAAAGAAAGCCAGGAGGCAGCCAATCAGCGGATCGGTGTGATATTCGACGGGTTTGGAAGCGATTTTGGCACACGGCTTTTGCAGGGGATCGAGAGTGAATGTGACAGGAGACAGTTAGACCTTTTGTTTAAGTGTACTTATGGAAGCATCGAAAAGGAAAAACAGGCGATCGACGCGGCGATCCGTGCGGGAGTAAAAGGTATTCTGCTTCTCTGTGCACAGGGGGACAATTATAACAGTAAGGTGTTAGAGCTGGCGCTGGCTGGTTATCCGCTGGTGCTTGTGGACCGGCGGATGCAGGGCATTTCGATCCCGTGTGTCAGAACGGATAATTATGAAGCGGCGAAAGAAGTCACCAAAAAGCTGATCGCAATGGGACATGAAAAAATCTGTTTTCTGACGCATGCATCCGTCACGACGACAACGATCCATGAGCGCTACGAAGGATTTGTCCATTGTATGCTCAAATATGAGGATGCCAACGGGGCACTTGCAAAACTGGAAAAATATAACCACATTCCAGAGGACATCGAAAAAGAATACCGGGAATTTGACTATGCGCAGATTGCGGAGATCCTGGAAAAAAACAGGGACTGTACGGCATATATTGCCGCTGAATACCGGATCGGGGTACTCCTTTCAAAATATTTAAAACAGCGGGGAATCTCAAAAACGATTGCCGTATTTGACGGCATTGATGAGGTCTATGAGCAGGATGACTTTATCCATGTGCGGCAGAATGAATTTGCGATGGGACAGCAGGCAGTCACGCTTTTAGAGGAAATTACAGCCGGAAAGAAACAGACCGAAGATATTCTGATCCCTTATCAGATATCGGGGATCGTGTAAAACAGGAGGATAAGATGAAAGTAAAAGAAAATTATGCAGCGATCGAGCGTACGGTCGCTCTTGTAAAAGAAAAATTTGGTGCAGACAGCAAGATCGCTGTCATGTTTGAAAAATGTATTTCGAATACGCTGCAGACGACCATTAAAGTAAAAGAAGATGACACGGTATTTGTGATCACGGGGGACATCCCTGCCATGTGGCTGCGCGATTCGGCATGCCAGCTCCGCCCGTTCTTATTGTTTGCAAAAGAAGAACCGGAGCTTGTGGAACTGATCTGCGGGTTGATCAAAAAACAGATGCAGTGCATTCTTTTAGATCCATATGCCAATGCATTTAATGAAAACGGCGACGGACAGTGCTGGGATCATGACAAGACGGATATGAAACCGGAGCTGTGGGAGCGGAAATATGAGATCGATTCCTTATGCTATCCGGTGCAGCTTTCCTATCTGCTCTGGAAGAATACAGGATGTACGGAGCAGTTTACCGGAGAATGGTTAGAAGCCGCAAAAACCGTGATCCGCGTATTCCGCACGGAACAGGATCATGAAAATGCCTCCCCGTATACATTTGAAAGAGAAAACTGCAGTTTTACCGATACCCTCTCAAGGGACGGAAAAGGTGCGCTGGTAAAAAGCAATGTCGGACTGATCTGGTCCGGTTTCCGTCCGAGTGATGATGCCTGTGTCTATGGATATCTGATCCCGTCAAATATGTTAGCTTCTGTGATCCTTGGAAATATTGCAGAGATCGCCCGTGAGATCTACCATGATGAGAAACTGGCAGAAGAGGCAGATGCTTTCTCAGAGGAAGTGAGAAATGCGATCGAGACACTTGCCATTCTTCCGGCACAGAAGACGGAATACTACGCATATGAGGTAGATGGTTTTGGCCAGTATCTTGTGATGGATGACGCAAATCTGCCGAGCCTTCTTGCGATGCCATACTATGGCTATTGCGACAATAAAAATGAGAGATACCGGAACACCAGAAAAGTGATCCTAAGCGACCAGAACCCGTATTATTTCAGTGGAGAGTGCGCGAAGGGAATCGGAAGCCCGCATACATACACACGTTTCATCTGGCCGATGGCTCTGGCAATGCAGGGACTTACCTCTGACTCCATGGAAGAAAAATTAAAAATGCTTGAGAGGATCGCAGCCTGTGATGCGGGGACAGATCTGGTACATGAGTCATTCCATGTGGATCACCCGGATGATTTTACACGTCCCTGGTTTTCCTGGGCAAATTCCGTATTCTGTGAACTTGTACTGGACTATTGCGGACAGAAAGTTACCCTTTAAAAACGAAAAATATTTGTGCCTGCGCACAAACCTGTGATAAGAATGAAAAGCAGGGGGGCGAAAATGGGCAGGAATGGAGACTTTTGTGATGCCCTGAGATACGGGCAGGAATGGAGACTACTATGAAAAAAGCGCATATTATTTCTCATACACACTGGGACAGAGAATGGTATCTTCCATATGAAAAACATCATATGCTTTATATTGAAATGATGGATACGCTGATTGATACCATGGAAAAAGATAAAGAATATAAATGTTTTCATCTGGATGGGCAGACCATCATGCTGGAAGATTATCTTCAGGTACGGCCCGAAAACCGTGCACGTCTGCAGAAGCTGATCGAGGATGGCAGGATTGCAATCGGTCCATGGTATGTATTGCAGGATGAATTTCTGACAAGCAGCGAGTCGAATGTCAGAAACTTACAGATGGGTTATAAACTTGCACAGGAATTTGGCGGAAAGTGGACAAAGATCGGATACTTCCCGGATTCCTTTGGAAATATGGGACAGGCGCCGCAGCTTTTAAAGAAGGCAGGCATTGACACGGCGGTATTCGGAAGAGGTGTAAAACCGACCGGATTTAATAATCAGACAACAGAAGCCTATGAGTCCACTTATTCCGAGATGAACTGGCAGTCAGCAGACGGATCTGCGGTGCTTGGCATTTTATTTGCAAACTGGTACAACAATGGCGTGGAAGTGCCGGTGGAAGAAGAAAAGTCAAAAGAATACTGGGATAAAAAACTTGCAGATGCTGTGCGTTATGCAAGTACGGACCAGCTTTTATTCATGAATGGCTGTGACCATCAGCCGGTACAGACCGATCTGTCATCTGCCATCCGCACGGCAAATGCGCTATACCCGGATGTGGAGTTCGTACATTCTAATTTTACCGATTATGTGGAGCAGGTAAAAAAGGAACTGCCGGACGATCTGAACACGATCACGGGCGAGCTGCGCAGCCAGAAAACGGATGGATGGTATACGTTAGCGAACACAGCATCCTCCCGCATTTATATCAAACAGTGGAATGTCCGCTGTGAGATGCTATTTGAGAAAGTGGCAGAACCGCTCGCTGCGATTGCGGCAAAAGAGGGTATGGAATATCCACAGGATCTGTTTACCTATGGCTGGAAACTTCTGATGCAGAATCATCCGCACGACAGTATCTGCGGATGCAGCGTGGATGACGTACACCGTGAGATGGTAACCCGTTTTGAAAAGGCAGAACAGGTGGCGCTGCACATCATTTCCATGTGTATGGACTATCTGAAAGGAAAGATCGATACCAGTGCAGTGAAGGAAGGAAACATTCCGTTTGTCGTTGTCAATACGACCGGCTGGGACCGCACAGGCGTTGTGGAACTGGAGTTAGAAACCGACCGCATGTATTTCAGTGAAGCGCCGGTAGCCGAAGTGGCAGCGCGCATGCATGAAAAGAAACTCCCGGAATACCGTGTACTTGACAAAGACGGAAGAGAGATCCCGGCGGTTGTCACTGAAATTGCAAATCATTTTAATTATGACCTGCCAAAAGATAAATTCCGCCAGCCATATATTGCAAAACGCGTAAAGATCACCATGGAAGCAGCCGATGTGCCGGCATTTGGATGGGACACTTATGTGTTGGCAGAGGCAGCGGGACATCAGAGTGCAGAATATGCAAGTGCAGAATGTATCAATACTGTGGAGTCATTGATCACAGCAGAAAATACACTGGAAAATGAGTTTTTAAAGGCATACTTTAATGAAGATGGCTCTGTGGAACTGACTGATAAAAAGACAGGTCATGTATACAGGGGACTTGGTATCTTTGAGGACTGCGGGGATATCGGAAACGAATATATTTTCTTTGCCCCGGTAAATGACGTACCGGTGACGACAAAAGGGACGAAAGCAGAGATCACAGTGGCAGAAGATAACGCATGCCGCGCCGTGATCCGTGTAAAACATACGATGATGCTCCCGGATGCAGCCGATGAGACGCTGGCAGGAGAGATCGAGGATCTTGTAGAGTTTAAACACCGCAAGGCATCCCGAGGCAGTCATCTGGTTCCATTTGAGATCGTGACAGAGTATACCTTAGAGAAGCACGGAAAAGGACTGAAAGTAAAGACCGCTTTCAATAACCAGATCAAAGACCACCGTCTGCGCGTCCTTTTTGAGACGGGATTACATACAGATTTCCATTACGCAGATTCTGTATTTGAGGTGGCAAAACGCCCGAACGTACCGGCAGATACATGGGAAAATCCTTGCAATGCCCAGCATCAGCAGTGCTTTGTCAATGTGCATGAGGATGCATATGGACTCACCATCGCCAATAAAGGTCTTGCAGAGTATGAGATTTTGCGTGACGGAAAAAATACGATCGCAGTAACACTTCACCGTGGTGTGCGCGAGCTGGGAGACTGGGGTGTATTTTTAACACCGGAAGCACAGTGCCTGGGCGAAAAGACCACGGAATATGAGATCATCCCGCATGGCGCAGGGGAGGAACTTTATCATTCCTACGAGGAGGCATACCAGTTCCAGACAGACTGGCAGACCGCGGGAATGGAAAGACAGACGGGAACCCTGCCGCAGACTTACCGGTTTGTAGAAAAGAAACATTTACAGGCAGTTCCGACAGCATTAAAACACAGTATGCTGACCGGGAATGTGATTTTGCGTTTCTGCAACCTTTCGGATGAAGAGACGACGGTTTCTGTCTCACAGCCTGAAGTTTATACCTATGATCTGCTGGAAAAAGACCAGTTACAGAAAGAAGAGAAGGAAATCGTATTAGGAAAACATGAGATCCGGACGATCGGATGGAGAGCATAAACAGAGATGACGCACAAAAAAGGACTGGCAGTAAGCTGATAAAAATTCAGCAATGCCAGTCCTTTTGTGTTTACAGAGTTTAAATTATTTTATTCCATAAACTTCAATCTCATAAATACGCGCAGCACTGTCGCTTCCCTGTGTAGGTTTATTTACTACGAGTTTCACATACCGTGCGTCTTTTGGTGTAAATGCATTGTGCGTCGTGCCATTTGTATTTTTTGTCACGCTGTATACTTCTTCAAAACTATTTCCATCCTGGCTGACAAGAATGGTATAAGATTTCGTGTTCATGTCTGCACTCTCGCCACCTGCTTCTGCATGGAAAATGTCAACTGCACTTACGGTATTCACTTCGCCTAAATCAAGGGTAATTTCATGAGGTGCAGCTCCTGTTGCACACCATTTCGTCGAAACATCGCCATCTACCGCAAACTCCGGCGCTTCGTTTTCATTTACATATGCGTCTGCTTCGGTTCCTGCTCCCTGGGAAAGAAGTACAAGACCATCTGCTGCATCTGAGGTGATAACAATATAGCCTTCTTTTTCTTTCTCAATGCTTCCAGCCTTATTCACCGCTGTTACCTTAACATTGTAGATGCCCTCTTCTGGATAAGATACCGATACGCTCTCGCCTTCTGCTGTTTCGATATCTGCTCCTGTAAATGCCCAGTTTACGGTTTCTGTATTTGCAGAGCATAAACTTTCAAAAGTAATCTTCGTACCTGGTGCAGCCAGTGTTACATCTGCTGCAAAATCTGCTTTCGGCAGACTGTTGTCTGGCCAATCCATAACGACCTGTGCACTGTTTCCCTCTTCAAAGGCTGCATTGACTGGAACGACCTCAAAGGCAGACTTGTTGGTATCATCTGTACGGGGAAGTGTGTTGATATAGAAACTGGTTGTGTTGGATACGCCAAGCAGGGATCTGGAATTATCCTGATTCACCCGGTAAACTTCATAATAATCAGCAGCTGTATCTGAATTCCACGCAAGACGTACACCTGCATACATTCCATCTTCATCAAACTCGGAATCTAATACTTCCAGATTGCTTACGGCTGCATTTTCTTCGGAATCTGCCTCCATCATTGTGATGTTACCGAAACGTAACTGCAGTCCGCTCACATCTTCAGCAGAAGTTATCTCATAAGAGATGGATTTGATCGTCTTTCCTATGATAGAAGAAGTATCATAAGAGACAACGGTCCATTCCTCACCGACGTTCTGGTCACCCTCTAATGTCACAACAGAACCATCTTCTAATTCAAGTACCGCATTTAAAGTAATTTCTGTTCCCTTTGCCTTTGCAGCAGTCGTATAGATCATATTGTCTGCAGCGGTAAGTTCTGCAGCATATAACTTAATTGTGGAAGAGGTATCTTTTGCCATATTGCCTCTTAAAATGAGGCTTGTTCCACCATAGTAAGCATCTGCTACATCCAGATCAGCACTTAATTTATTGCCGTCACCGTTTTCAATAATATAACGGTAGGTTGGCATAATATCTGCGATGCTGCGGTTGTTCCAGTCAAGTAAGCTTATCTGGCTGCCGTTCTTAAAGAAACTGTAACCATTCCCTGTAGAGAAATTTGTTACAAACGGTAGAGATGTCAGAGGCGTACGCTCTACTATATAAGAGGAAATACCTTTCCACTGTGTGTTACTGAGTTTTTTGACATCTGCGGATGGATCACCCATGGAGTTGACCCAGAGTTTATTTTCCTGTTTCCAGAAATTCTGGATCGTATCAGCAGAAGTATAAGCCCAGCTTGGACAGTAAAGTCCCAGTGAAGTATAGGTCCCGCCTTTTTCGTTTTCGAATAAATCCCATTTAATTTCCGTATGATAGCCCTCGCTCTGGATATCTACACCCGCATAGAGATCATAAGGGTTGATACCGTTTTCGGAAGCAAGTGCGGCAGACTTCTTCAGAAGTTCCTGATCGGAAAGGGTGTCTGAAGTCCACCAGAAATTTAAAAACATTGCATCGGCGACGGGTTCTCCGTCTTCGGACACAAGATAAGCAAGGTTTTCTTCTGTTAAGGCATTCTGCCAATCCATCCTGCCGTCCACGGTCATGGAATCATAGTAGACCAGATCCAGATCCGGTGCCTGCTCTTTGAAATATTGGATAAATTGCTGCATGCGCGCCGCATGGTCTGCAGTCAGCGGTTCTTCATCGGTTCCTTCGGTTTCCTGATTCATGAACCAGCCCTCAAAACCATAAGTCTGCGCAACTTCAATGAGTTTGTCTGCTACCGGATAAGAGCCATCTTCATTTTTTACAAGCAGGTCTTCTAACCACTCCATTTTACCGCCATGTGCGGTCTGAGGCATGAAAACAGTTCCAAGAACTCTTACGCCATTTTTATGTGCTGCATCTACAACGTCAGGGCTTGGCGATACAATGAGACCTTCTCCGGAAGAACCACCCCAGTAAACCAGCGTATCCACATACTGCCAGTAGGTGAAAGTATTTGCATTCACTTTATTCAGACCATGAGGCGGGTTTCCACTGGTACTGCTGTTCATAATGGAAATTGCCATGATATTTGTTTCTTTGTTCTGAGTTGAGTTTACTGTCTGCAAATGTTCTCTTGCGGCGCGCTCTGAAAGGGGGACGGTACTTACATTGAAACGCAAATCTTCATCTGTTTTTGCATCCCAGCTTAAAAGTTCAGATGGAAACCAGTAAGAGGATTCCGGCTGACGCGCCATCGTAAGCTCCTGATTTTCATTCTCTTCCGTAAGAGAATAAATTCTCTCTGCCGTTTGAACTGTCTCTGTTATTTGAGTTGTTTCCGTCGTGGCAGCTTGTGTGTCACCCCCTGTGTTGCCACAGGCTGTTAAGCCTGCAGATAATGCTGCTGCCAGAGAAATGGCAATGCATCTTCTTCCTAAAACTTTGTTTTTCATAAAACATTTCCTTTCTTTTTTCTCCCACCGTCTTTTCATAGTGTTACTTCTTAAACATATTTTTTAACTCGCCTTATCATTTGTTAATAATATGTTATCATAAAGTTATCTGTTTTTGTTATCAATGTCAACTTTTTGTGTTGTATTTTGTGCTTTTTCTCTATAGTTCACAAATATAAGTTTAAATTTTTGAGCTATCTGCTTAATTTATTTAAACATAACAAACAACTCTGTTAACTTTTGATAACATTGCTATGAAAGATGATGAACAGAATTTGAAAGGTCAGTCTACGATAGAATCCCGGTACACAATTTCAGGGCTGATATATGTCAGCTCGAAGGGCGCATCAGGATGATCCATCCGATAGATGATCTGTAAAGAAAGTCTTTTTCCCAGGAGGCTGGTGTGAACGTAAGCGGTTGTGAGAAGTCCGTTGATGTTCGTATATTCATTGCTTCCGTCAAATCCGGTGAGGATAATACCGTTTGGAATACGCTCCGGATGTTCTGTCAGGTACAGGTGAAGAAAATGGGCAATATAGTCACTTGCGCAAATGAAAGCCTGTGGAAGTTCCGGGATAGAATCCAAAAAGGCATACAGATCATTATGATATGAGAAAATACCAATGGGATCCGTGTGACAGATGGCTGGATTTAAGGGAATATTATGATCTTTCAGGCAATGGCAGAAACCAATATACCGGTCTTTGTTCGTGATCGCGTAATGGATATCGCCAATAAAGCCTATGTTCGTAATGCCTCTTTCCAGTATGGATTGTGTGATTTCATACATGGTATTATAGCCCTCGATCAGCAGCAGGTCGCCATGTAAAGCACGGTTGCCGACTTCGGGTACCGTATCAAGGAACACTTTAGGGATGTTTAAAGTGTTATTAATTAATTCAACCATTTTCGTGTCATATACATTCAGAATAATTGCCCCAGAGACAGTTCCGTTGGTCAGGGCAGAGGGAAAGGAGTAAGAAGGTGTATAGGAGGATGGCACATAAGTATAAAGAAGGTTAATATTATGGGTTGCCAGTTCCTGCGCTAATCTATGGATAATGTTTGTCCAGAATGTAGAGGAGTCCGGGCGGGATACGATTAAAGAGACTGTTTTATCCTCTTGCGGGTCGTTAGGGATTGCGGCGGGCTCCTGCATGAATTTGGAATATCCTAATTCTTTTGCCTTTTGAAGTACGCTTTCACGAACTGCTTCTGAAACGCCTGAATGATTGTTAAATACTTTCCATACCGTAACGCGTGAGATCCCCAATTCATCTGCAATGTCTTGCATAGTTACTTTACTCATAGTAGAAATACTCCTTTTTAGATTTATAGTACAAATAGAAAAATGTGTAGTTGCAGTCAATAAAAGACAGGTATGTAGTTTGAAATTATAAGTACAGTATAGCATTAAAGAGATGATGTTTGCAACAAAAAAAATTAACAAATGTTAACAAGAGGCGGTTCGATTAATAAAAAACAACTGAAAAATAGTTGAAATGCACAAAATGCTATATAAAAATATATTAAGAACAACAAAAGTGACGACAAATGGATAAAAAAGTTAATAAAATTATTGACAAAATATAAAATAAAAGTTAATATTTGTTCATAAACAGGGAAACAAAAGTAAAGGAGGAGACTGATGAAAGAGATAAAGAAAAAGAAGGGAAAAAGACGTTGGACAAGAGATGATACGGATTTAACACTGATTTCTCTTCCAACTTTTATATGGTTTGTATTGTTTTCTTACCTTCCAATGTTTGGAATTATCATTGCATTTAAAGATTATAAATTGAGCCCGGGGCATGGATTTATCTATAATCTGCTTCACAGTGACTGGGTGGGCTGGTCTAATTTCACATATTTCTTTAAATCAAATGCCTTTTGGATGTTATTGAGAAATACGATCGTTTACAATCTTGTGTTTATTGCACTGGGAGCGGCCGTTGCAGTAGGATTTGCGCTGATGCTGAGCAATTTGCGGAATAAATTGGCATCAAAAGCATATCAGACGATGATGTTTTTCCCGTATTTTATGTCATGGGTTGTGATCAGTTATATTGTTTATGCAGTATTAACGCCGGAAAAAGGTTATTTAAATAATATCATTGTTGCACTTGGTGGAACAAAGATCATGTGGTATCAGGAACCGAAATACTGGCCGTTTATCCTTACCTTTTTAAGGATCTGGAAAGGCATGGGATATGGAATGGTCATCTACCTGGCAACGATCACCGGAATTGATCCGTCTCTGTATGAAGCGGCAGTTATGGACGGTGCAACCAAATGGCAGCAGACAAAACATATCACAATGCCATGCATCAAACCCGTTCTGATCATGATGCTGATCCTGGATGCAGGAAAAATCTTTTATTCTGATTTTGGTCTGTTTTATCAGGCAACGGGTGGAATACCGGCGTCCCTGTACAACGTTGCATCTACATTTGATACATATATTTACAAAGCAATCCAGTCGAGCGCACCAATTGGAAAGACAGCAGCGGCTTCATTCTTCCAGTCTGTATGCTGTTGTGCAACTATTTTGCTTACAAACTGGCTGGTAAAAAAAGTTGATGAAGACAGCGCGATTATATAGGGGGATAGCAATATGGCACGCAACAAATTAAGAAAAGAAAAAGAACTTAATCAGATTAAAAAAAGCACGAATGTGTTTTTTAATATCATTTTTATTATATTATCAGCGTTGTGTATTTTTCCAATCGTATTTGTGTTTTCTATCTCTATTTCGAGTGAGACATCAATACAGAAAAATGGATATCAGTTAATACCACAGGAACTTTCGGCAGCGGCATATCAGTTTCTGTGGAATGAAAGAGGAACTATTTTACATGCAACATTCATTTCCATTCTGGTTACCGCGCTTGGTATTATTTTGTCAGTACTGCTGACAACGACGATGGGATATGTTGTTTCAAGAAATACTTATAAACTGAAAAGTTTTTATACCTGGGTGATTTTTATCCCGATGATTTTCAACGGTGGTATGCTCGCCGGATACGTTGTTAATACAAATATCCTGCATTTGAGAAATTCTATCTGGGCATTGATCCTGCCGCTTGCGGTATCGCCATTTAATATTGTGATCTGTAAAACCTTTTTTAAAACGACGATCCCAGATTCCATCGTGGAATCGGCAAAAATTGATGGCGCAGGACAGCTTCGAATTTTTGCACAGATCATTTTACCGATTTCAAAGCCGATCATTGCAACGATCGCACTGTTCGCGGCATTTGGATATTGGAATGACTGGTTTCAGGCATCCTTATATATTTCAGACAAGAATTTACAGACATTACAGTCTATGCTGAATAATATCCAGAACAATATTGAGTATATAGCGAACAATCCATATGGCGGGCTTTCATTGCAGCAGTATAAAGCAAGTATGCCGACAGAGAGTGTGAGAATGGCGATCGCTATTATTATCGTGGTTCCTATTGCATGTGTATATCCATTTTTCCAGAAGTATTTTATTTCAGGTCTGACCATCGGCTCTGTAAAAGGATGATACCGTGTAAACAAAATAAGAGATATCAGATTTAGGAGGAAAATTTTATGATGAAAAAGAGAATTGTGTCATTGGGGCTTGCAGCAATGATGACCGCAGGATTATTCGCAGGGTGTGGAAATAGTTCTGAAAGCCAGGGGGACTCCACCGCTTCAGGCAGTAAAAGCGATGATATCGTTACTTTGAAGTGGGTCACAATTGGAAGTGGAATGCCGGATAACTATGATTCCTGGGTAAAGAAAGTGAATGATTATGTCGGCGAAAAAATAGGTGTAAATATTGATATGGAAGTAGTTGCCTGGGGAGACTGGGATAACCGTAGAAATATCATTATCAGTACCAATGAAGATTATGACATTATTTTCGGCAACGGAAATGTTTATACATCTGATACAAAACTCGGAGCTTACTATGACATTACAGATCTGATCGATGATAATATGCCGGGCTTGAAGGAACTTATGCCAAGTGACTATTGGGATGCAGTAGCGATCGATGGAAAGATTTATGCAGTTCCGACCTACAAAGACAGCTCATTATCCAATTATGCGATCTGGGATAAGGAGATCGTTGACAAGTATAATCTTGATATTGAATCTATGACAGACATATCTTCCCTGACAGATACCTTTAAGCAGATCAAAAGTGATACCAATGATTATCCGGTCTATGTAAAGAATGATGGTCTGTATTATATCTTTGATACTTATGATCAGTTAGGTGCCGGATGCCAGGCACTTGGTGTAAAGTACAATGATAAAGATGCGAAAGTATGCTATACACTGGAACAGGATGATATTTATTCAGAGTTAGAGACCATTCATGAGTGGTATCAGGACGGTATTATCAATCCGGATGCATCTACACTTTCCGAAGGCCGTGTATATAATGTCTGGAGAGTGGCACAGGGATGGTCTACCGCAGCACAGACATCCTGGGGTCCACAGATGGGAAAAGATGTTGAGGTTGCAAAAATTGGCGATACGATCTTATCGAATGATACAGTTCGCGGTTCTATTAACATGATCTCTGCAAATACAAAATATCCTGAGAAATGTTTACAGTTCTTAGATCTTGTAAATACAGATACGACTCTTAGGGATATGTTCTACTATGGAGAAGAGGGAGTAAACTTTGAGTACACAGATGACAATAAAGTTCACAAACTCAATGAAGACTGGACAATGGCAGGTTATACACAGGGAACATTCTTTACCGTTACACAGCAGGATACAGATACTGTAAATCAGTGGGATGAAGTGAAAGAGTTAAATGAAAATGCAGTACCATCTGTTCTGTTAGGATTTACATTTGATACATCAAACGTTGAGGATCAGTTATCAAACTGTACAGAAGTATGGTTACGTTACAAGAGTGAAGTCCTCACAGGTGTAAGAGATCCGAAGGAAGCAGTTCCGGAGATCAAAGAGGAATTAATGAATGCAGGATTCCAGGATGTCTTAGATGAGGCACAGTCACAGATTGATGAATTTTTAGCAAATAAACAGTAGGAAGAACAGTAAATATGAGTAAAATAGTAGGAAAAGCATTGCCGGATATGCCATGGCAAGACAAGGACGAAAACGATAAACTTCCTGTATGGAGATATAAAGCAAATCCAATCATTGATCGCTTTGCGACCAGAAATTCAAACAGCATTTTTAACAGTGCGGTCGTTCCGTTTGAAGATGGATATGCAGGAATATTCCGCTGCGACAGCAGATCGATCAGTATGGATATCTTTGCAGGGTTTAGTAAAGACGGGATCCATTGGGATATTTCGGATGATCCGATCGTATTCCACTGTGATGATGAAGAGATTGGAAAAAGAGATTACAGATATGATCCGAGAGTATGTTTTATAGAGGACCGCTATTATATCACCTGGTGTAATGGATATCATGGATATCCAACGATCGGCGTAGGTTATACATTTGATTTTAAAACATTTTATCAGTTGGAAAATGCATTTTTGCCATTTAACAGAAATGGAGTTCTTTTTCCGAGAAAGATCAATGGAAACTACTATATGTTAAGCCGTCCAAGTGATAATGGACATACGCCGTTTGGAGATATCTTCGTCAGTGAAAGTCCTGACATGAAACACTGGGGTGTCCACAGATATGTGATGGGAACCATCAAAGGGGACGAGTCAGCATGGCAGTCAACCAAAATTGGTGCAGGCTGTATCCCGATCGAGACAGAAGAAGGATGGCTTGTGATCTACCACGGTGTTATCAACACCTGTAACGGTTTTGTATACCGTATGGGCTGTGCACTGTTAGATCTCGAACAACCATGGAAAGTCTTAAAGCGGACAAAAAATTATATTCTGGCACCACATGAAATTTATGAGTGTATGGGAGATGTTCCGAATGTCGTATTTCCGTGTGCTGCGCTTACGGACGCAGAAACAGGAAGAATTGCAATTTACTATGGCTGTGCAGATACAGTTACAGGACTTGCGTTTACGACAGTAAATGAATTAATGGAAAGCATGGAAAGTATGTAATAAAAAACGGAGTTGTTACAAAATAATAATAATATTATTTGTGACAGCTCTGTTTTTGCAAAAAATTTCTGGAAACAGCAGTGGGAGAAAAGAATGATAGAGAAAAATTCGGGAAAACCATATATGAATGTAATATTTGGAAATTTTTACAGTCCGGGATATGACGATCCGGATTTTGTGGATGAGACGATGGAACTGATCAAAAATCTTGGTTATAACAGCGTTATGTTTGACACAAAAGACTGGGAAGATTTCAGGGAACGCTATAAAACCGGAGAACGGAGCCAATATGTAAAAATGCAGGAATATATGGGGCAGTCTGCATTGAAACATGGATTAACGTATAATTTCCTGGTGTTATATTTGAATGGCGATAATTTGTACCCGCATATCCGTTTCAGTCCACCTGTATTTGGGGAAGAGGTCGTGACAATAGATCAAAAAGGTGGAAAATGGTACAAGTACTGGTCAGATACTGCGAGAGAAACGATGGCAGAGCATGTAGACCAGATCCTTCAAATGTACGGGGAGGGCTGTACCACCTGCCGGTTGGGACAAAAACAGGTCCTTCCAACATGTACGATGTGGGATCCGATTGCAGCGCCAAGTTTTGACCAGGATGGAATAGAACGCTATCAGAAATTTTTACAAGAGAAATATAAAAACAATATATCGTTATTCAATGAGAGGTACGATCTGGATATCGATGATTTTAAGCAGTTAAAACCAGAGGATTACTGGTATTCTGTGATTTATGGAGAGGGAAGCTGTTATACCGGAGAGGATATCAAAAAAAGAACAAAGAAGTTCTGGATATGGAAAGATAACATGTCCTGGAAAATAGAAGAACTGCGGCTGTACTTTAAAGATATGCAGACACGCCTCAAAAAAGACCACCCGGAATTATTCCTTTGTCCGGATCTGTCGCAGTGGGGATATTTTTTTAATGTGTACAGCCAGAAACAATGTGACAGTGACAATCCGGATTACAGTGAATTGTGGGATACTGCAATGCGGGGGATCGATATGTATGCGATCAGTCCATATGTGGATTCCTGCCATTTCATAACAGTTCCGGCAAGACCGGATGCGAGTCCGGATGCCTATGTCACTTCCTGCCAGCACAGTATGATGCGCGTGATGAATGAAGGAAAAGAATGTATCGGCGGTATCTATTGGGGACGTTATATTTACCGGGATCTGTATGCATTTTTAACGCCGGAAGAAATTGTGGGTACCATGACCGCGTGCGGGGTAGATGGCTACACTTCCTATGGGATGAACGGACTTGATGATGGCGGTGTGCTAAATCGCATGGAAGATGACTTTTTAGATTCACTGAGAAGGGGAAATACCTGGTGTGCAGAAGTGATTCCAAAAAGGGGAAAAAGTAAATTTAAAGAGATCGCAATCCTTTTTCCATCCGAGATGTCAGATTATGAACCGTTTGATGTGGAAAATAATGAGATCCGCCGGCTGGATATGCTGGGGTGGTATGAAATATGCTGTGATCTTGGGTATCAGACGGATGTCATCAGCTATCAGGACATTTTAGGGAATAAATTAAACGCCTATAAGATGCTGATCGTTCCATCCAATGACTGTTATTTTGCGGAAGAACACACAGACATGGAAAAAATGATCCGGGAATGGGTGACAAATGGGGGAGTCGTGCTACATGGACCAGACTGCGGGTTAAGTAAAAACTGTTTCGGCATTCAGGGGATCCCATGTGAAAAAACACCGTACATATATCAAAAGCCTGTCATTCCACAGGGCTGTGAATTTCAGAGATATGAGACAGGAAGATGTATCAGTGCGTATGCAGACGATGCGGGCAAATGTATTGTTATGCAGGAAATTGAAAAAGGAAAGGTTATTTCCTGCGGAGTACAGTTAGGTGCTTCTTATGTGGCAAAAAATATACCACATGTACCATATGAACAGAGAAATAAAGAAATGTATCCGATCATTCAGGCAAGAAGTACACTGTTGGAAGATCTGTTAGGGGTATGTGGAAAACCTGTTTCAGGAATCTGTGAAAGAGGCATTGAAACAGGTGTGTTTGAGACGGGAATGGTTTTGGTAAACCATCGGTCAACACCGTATGAGATTGGAAATTTAAAAGGAAAACGGAAATTTACAAATCCAGTGAATGATACCGTGTTATTGCCACATTCAGCGGTATGGATTGAGCGTGAATAAAGAGCAGGTGAAAGTATGGCTTTTATAAGAGAAAAAGAAGAAATCAAAACGGGGTTTCAGGAGATAGAACCGTGGTCATCAGAGATTGACCTTCAGACGGATTTCGTTATGGTCTATGGTCTGAATGAATCTTTAGAATCCCGGATGCAGCAATATAGGGAGCGGGGCTATAAGGTACATTTAATGCTTGGGTGCGCCTGGGGAAATTATAAAGAGTATCTGTGCGGCAGGTGGGACGGAAAGGAGCACTGGGATGAATGTCAGACGGACCGGAACGGAAACCCGATCCTGCACGGGGTTGATACACCATATATGGTGCCGACACGGTCTTTTATCCAATATCTGACGGAACATTTATGTACTCTCATAGATAAAGGGATCACAGAAATTTATATGGAAGAACCCGAATTCTGGGAAGCGGGAGGATATTCGGAGGCATTTAAAAAAGAATATCTGGCATATTATGGCGTGGATTGGGAACCGCCCCATACAAATATCAATGCGAAATACCGCAGTTCCAGATTAAAAGCATATTTATATGGAAGGCTTGTCAGACATCTCAGCAGAAATATCAAAGAGTATGGAAGAAAAACGGGGAAAGAGATCCATTTTTATGTGGCGACGCATAGTCTGGTAAATTATGCACAGTGGAAGATCATGAGTCCGGAAAGCCGTCTTTTGGATGTCGATGAGGTGGATGGTTTTATCGCACAGGTATGGACGGGGACGAGTGGCACAGGAAACGTATATGAGGGCCATTATAAGAGCAGAACATTTGAGACGGCGTATTTAGAATATGGCATCATGCAGGAACTGGTTAAAGGGACAGATAAGGAAGTATGGTTTTTACAGGATCCGGTGGAAGATAACCCGGAGCATGGCTGGGAAGAGTATGAAGATAAATATAAAAAGACTCTGACAGCAGCTTTATTCTGGCCGGATGTGGATCACTACGAGGTGTGTCCGTGGCCAAACAGGGTGTTTAAGGGAAGATATCCAAGAAAAGTCGGTCTTGCGGAGGGGATGATCCCGACGGAGGATATGGAAGGTGCAAAAAATATCCCGGATACCTACGCGACATTTCTGGCAAGTATGATACAGACACTGGGAGATATGACCAAAGGGGAAAACGAAACAGAAAAAGATGCGGTCGGTGTATTTTTAGCGGATAGCTGTATGTACCAACGGACATACCCGGATCATGTGGAACATCATGGGCAGAAGATCAATCTGTCGGGAATGGAAGATTGGATGAACCGTCTTATTTTTCAAAAGGAAGAAGAACGTCAGCTTCTTTTATCCATGGAAAAAATGGAATATGCGTATAAAGAATGCTGCGCATTCCCGGACTGGTTTGGACTGACACTGCCATTATTAAAATATGGTTTACCGATACAGCCGGTATATTTTGATCACATGGTCCGCTATGATGAGTATCTGAGAAAATATCGGTATCTGATCTTAAGTTATGAATTTATGAAACCGGAAAGTGAAGAATTTCATCACAAACTGGTGGAATGGGTAAAACAGGGAGGCACACTTTTTTATATTGGAAAAGACTTTGATCCATATAATTATTTACAGGAATGGTGGCAGAAATTTTTCTGCGACACGCCTGCACAACATCTTTTTGCAGAGTTTGGAATGGATAAGGAACCAGCCAATGGATGTTACCGGATCGGAGAGGGAAATGTTCTCGTATGGAATGAAGTTCCTGCGCTGTTAAGCGTGAATGAAGCGATCGCAGATAAATACCGCAACTGGATCCGGGAAGGACTTAAGATGGGCGGATATCACTGGAAGATGTGCAATTATCTGTCGGTAAGAAGGGATCCGTATATTGTGATAGCGTCCATGCAGGAATCGGATATGGGATCGGTTTATACAAAAGAGGGTCTGTTTGTGGATCTGTATGAAGATAAATATCCGGTCGTGGAGCGGGTTTTGGTAGAACCCGGGCAGGAAAAGCTGCTGTTTGATCTTGAAAAGATAAAAGAAGATGTAAGGATTATCGCAACGGCAGCGCGTATTGAAAATATGGTATGTGAAAACGGACAGCTTAGTATTGAGGCGAAGGCAATTGATCACATTCAGGTGAATATGAGGATCCGCCTGCCGGGGAAACCGGAAGATTTATGTGCACATACAGAAAGCGGGAAAAACATGGAACTGCAGTCTGTATGGGATGAGAAAAGCAGAACGGTTTTGTTATCCTACAGAAGCAACAACGAAAAAGTATATATTACAGGGAAATTAAAGTATGAATCATGATGCTAATGCAGCTGCCAGATAATTTAATGGGCTGCATCATGGAACTTATATAAAGATTGGAAACGATCTTAATATAGAAAGAAAACAAGACAAGGAGGAAAATATGGATTTCTTAGACAAAAGAGTCGGTGTAATTTGCAACGAACTTAAGAAATTAAAAGTAAAACAGGTATTTCCACTGACACAGTGGGAGTACAAGGAAGGAAACTTTATTCACCCGGAGGATGCATTAAAAGACGAGGCAGCCTGGGAAAACTTTGACTGCAAGACCATGCACTGGTATGGAAAGGACCGTCATTACTGGTTCCGCACGACCTATACCGTTCCGGAGGAGCTGGATGGCAAAAGCATATGGATCCGCGTTTCCTCACAGATCGACGAGTGGGATGACGGAAGAAATCCGCAGTTTATCGTGTTTGTGAACGGGGAGGTTTATCAGGGTATCGATATGAACCACAGGGAGTGCCTGATCACAAGAAGCGGAAAGGCAGGAGAGACACTGACCATCGATCTGCAGGCATATACCGGGATCATGCATGAGGAATTTGCGCTCCGCACACAGATCGAGGAGATCGATGCAGAGATCGAAAAACTCTATTATGACCTGTGGGTTCCGCTTGCAGCGTTTTCCCGCATGGAGGCAGATGATAAAAACCGCAAGGATATTGAGTATGTGCTCAATGAGACGATCAATCTGCTGGATTTAAGGACCCCGTATTCCGAAGACTTTTACCGGAGTGTGAGAGAAGCGTCTGCTTATATCCAGAAAGCACTTTATGAGGATATGGCAGGGTATGAGGATGTGATCGCAACCTGTATCGGACATACGCATATCGATGTTGCGTGGTGGTGGACTGTGGCACAGACAAGAGAAAAAGTCGGACGCAGCTTTGCAACTGTGTTAAAGCTGATGGATGAATATCCAAATTATAAGTTCATGTCCAGCCAGCCGCAGTTATATGCATTTTTAAAGGAGCGTTATCCGGAATTGTACGAGAAAGCAAAACAGCGCATCAAAGAGAAACGCTGGGAGCCGGAAGGCGGTATGTGGGTCGAGGCAGACTGCAACCTGACATCGGGAGAATCCCTCGTCCGTCAGTTTATGCATGGCAAACGCTTTTTCAAAGAGGAATTTGGCGTGGACAACCGTATCCTCTGGCTGCCGGATGTGTTCGGTTACTCCGGGGCATTGCCGCAGATCATGAAAAAGTGCGGAATTGATTATTTTATGACGACGAAGCTTGCATGGAACCAGTTCAATAAAGTGCCTTACGATACGATGATGTGGCGTGGAATCGACGGGACAGAGGTGCTGACACACCTGATCACGACCCTTGGCGTGAGCCAGCCGATCAAAGATTACTTTACGACCTATAATGGCATGCTGCACCCGGATGCGATCATGGGAGGATGGATGCGTTACCAGAATAAAGATATCAATAACGATATCTTAGTCTCCTACGGTTACGGCGATGGCGGCGGCGGCCCGACCAGAGAGATGCTCGAGACCTCGATCCGTATGGAAAAGGGAATCAAAGGGATTCCGAAAGTACGCCAGGAATTTTCACGCACCTATTTTGAAGAACTTGAGGAGCGTGTGAAGGGCGACAGACGCCTGCCGGTATGGGAAGGTGAATTTTACTTTGAGTACCATCGCGGAACCTATACCTCCATGGCGAGAAATAAACGCAGCAACCGTAAGGCGGAACTTGGTCTGATGGATCTGGAACTGTTGTCCGTTTTAGCACAGGCACAGGTTGCGTATCCGGCAGAAGAACTCGACCGCATGTGGAAAAAAGTCCTGATCAACCAGTTCCATGATATTCTGCCTGGATCTGCGATCCATGAAGTATATGAGGTGACAAAGGAAGAATACGCTGCACTTCAGAAAGAGATCAAAGCACTGGAAGAGGAACGTCTCCATGCACTCGTGGGAGATGGCGAAGGCATCACTATTTTCAATACAACCGGACACGACCGCAGTGATATCGTAGAACTTGGGGAGATCCATGCGGAAGCGTTAAAGGATGCAGAGGGCGTGATCTATCCGGTACAGAAGACTGCAGAAGGTGCAGTGGTCTATGTAGAGCATCTGCCGTCAAAAGGATATAAGACATTTGCGGCTGTATCCAGTGAAATTGAGCAGAAAACACCGTTTGTCCTTGTGGATGACCATACGCTTGAGACACCGTTTTATACGATCCATCTGGATGCGGAGGGACGTTTTGACCGCATCTACGATAAGGAAAACGACAGGGAAGTACTGCAGGATGGCAAAAAAGGCAATCAGTTCCGCATGTACGAGGATAAGCCGATGTGCTTTGATAACTGGGATGTGGATATTTACTATACCGAAAAGTACTGGGATGTCAATGATGTGATTTCTATGGAATGGACAGAGTGCGGTCCGGTGCGTGCAACGTTAGAGATGGAGCGGAAAGAAAGCAATTCTGTGATCCACCAGAAGATCCATTTCTATGCAGACAGCAGAAGGATCGAATTTGAGACTTATGTGGACTGGAAAGAGCATCAGACATTGTTAAAGGTACATTTCCCGGTCAATGTACATACCGATGAAGCAACATTTGATGTACAGTTTGGTAATCTGACACGCAAAGTGCATACCAATACGAGCTGGGATAAAGCACGTTTTGAGAGCTGCGGACAGAAATGGATCGATCTCTCGGAAGGTCACTACGGAGTCAGCATGTTAAATGACTGCAAATATGGACATTCCGTGAAGGATTCTGATATGGCACTGACACTGATTAAATCCGGCATCGAACCGAATCCGGTGGCAGATCAGGAAGAGCACTATTTTACCTATGCAATCTATCCGCATGCGGAAAAATGGCAGGAAGCAAAGACCGTGGAGCAGGCATATGACCTGAACCAGCCGGCTATTGCAGTGGCAGGAGGAAAGCCGGGAAGCCTGTTGTCAAAAGCATCTGTGGACAGGTCCAACGTTGTATTAGAGACGATCAAGTGTGCAGAGTCCGGTCATGGCATCATTATCCGTATGTATGAGAGCGAAAATGCACTCACAAAGACAAATCTTGTAGTTGAGGGGAACTACAACAAAGCGTTTGTCTGCAATCTGCTCGAGGAGGAAGAAGCAGAATTAGAGTTGAAAGACGGAGTGGTTTGTGTACAACTGAAACCGTATGAAGTTGTTACTGTAAAACTCGTTTAAAATCATATAGAGGCATTCAGATTCCGAAGGGAGTTCGGTGGGATGCCTCTCTTTTTATAGGGAGATTTACGTTATGACCAATAAATTAAGCCATATTTTTGAGTGTTCCGATCATATTACGGAAAAACAGTATCGGACCAGCAGGGCACTTTTTATCCTCGATGGATGCGCTTCCACACAGATTTTTACGGTTACTTCCGGCGCATTTTTATCGGGACTTGCCTATCTTGTGGGTGCGGGGACGGCACTGACCGGGATCATAGCTGCACTGCCGACGCTGATGAATACCATCCAGATTTTTTCCTCTGTCGTCTATGAGAACCGCGCAGGCAGCAAACGGATCACGGTAGAGTTTGCACTCATCCAGCGCTTATGCCTGCTCATGATGCTGTTTGTTCCGACATTGATGTTAGGAGCGAGAATCTCGGTGGCAGTGATCGCGGTGCTGTATTCCTGTGCACATTTCTGTGGGGCATTTATCAACACCGGGGCAAATAACTGGCTGATCAGCCTGGTGAAAAAAGAACGGTTGGGAAGATATCTCGGACTGAAGGATTCAATGACTTTAGTTGCGTCCACAGGCGGTTCCCTGATCTTAAGTAAAATTTTAGATGCCTACCGTTTCGCGGATCAGGAGATTCTGGGATTCCGGATCATCGGCATTTTAGGTATCGGTATCTGCGTGGTCGACATTACCTGTCTCACGCTGATCCGGGAACCGGAAAATGTGAAACATGTGGAGCCACTGAACATAAGGAAAGCAATACAGATGCCGCTCACAGACCAGAATTACCGCAATATATTGATTTTCTTCCTGCTGTGGAGTGTGGCGTCTAATTTTGCCAGTCCGTTTTTTTCTATTTATATGTTAGAGAATCTGGGGCTGTCCTATTTTTATATCACCGTCATGAATATGGTTGCATCGGTGGCGCGGATCGCGGCTGCAAATCTGTGGGGGAAGGCAGCAGACAGTTATTCGTGGAGGCTTGTCACGCTGGGGTCCATTTTTATGCTGGGAGTTGCATATATCGGCTGGGGACTGCTGACGAAAGAAAACTGTATCTACTGGCTTCCGGTCGTACAGGCTGTGAGCGGGGTTGCCTGGGGCGGCATCAATATTGCGACTTTTCGGATGCAGTTTGCCTTTGCACCGTTAGAACACCGTGTCAGCTATGTCAGCTTCTGCTCAACAATGGTTGGGTTTGTAGGATTTTTTTCATCCATGCTCGGCTCGACATTTGTGGCATTAGCAAAGGATATCAGGATTTTAAACATTCCGGTAGATAACATACAGATGGTGTTTATTTTGTCTGCATTCGGAATTATTGCAAGTGCATTATACAGCCGAAAAATAAAGGAGAAATGACAGGACAGATATGGAGAGAGATAGCAGAAAGCGGGCAGAGGCGCTGCTTGCGCAGATGACCGCAACAGAAAAAGTGGGACAGTTAAACCAGCATTTATATGGTTTTCGGATCTACCATGTAGAAGATGGAAAAATTATTTTTACGCAGGAATTAAAGGATGAAGTAAAAAAGTGGGGCGGGATCGGCACGATCTATGGTCTTTACCGTGCAGATCCATGGTCGGAAAAAAATTATGAGACAGGGCTTGCCGGGGGACTTTCCATGCAGGCATATAATCAGTTACAGAAATATGTGATCGAACACAGCCGCCTTGGAATTCCATTTTTACTGAGCAGTGAATGTCCACATGGACATCAGGCGTTAGACGGATATCTGCTCCCGGTCAATCTGGCAGTAGGTGCATCGTTTGACCCGGCATTGTATGAGCGGGCAGGGCAGGTGTGCGGCAGGCAGTTAAAGCAGATGGGCGTGGATTTTGCACTGGTTTCGGCACTGGATATTTTAAGAGACCCAAGATGGGGGCGCAGTGAGGAGTGTTATGGGGAGGATCCATATTTATCGGCAGAGCTCGCGCGGGCGATCGTAACAGGAATCCAGAAAGAGGGCGTTGCAGTGGTTGCAAAACACTTTTGTGCACAGGGGGAGACGACCGGAGGGGTCAATGCCAGCGCAGCGCGGATCGGAGAGAGGGAACTGTGGGAGATCCATTTACAGGCGGCGAAGGCATGTTGTGAGGCGGGCGTAAAAGGCATTATGGCTGCATACAACGAGATCGATGGAAAATTCTGCCATGCCAACAGACATCTGCTGCAGGATATTCTGCGGGAACAATTGGGGTTTGACGGGGTCGTGATGGCGGATGGCATCGCCATCGACCAGTTAGACATTATGACGGGGGATAATATCAGGTCGGCAGCACTTGCACTGAAAGCAGGTGTGGATATCAGTCTGTGGGATGAAGGTTATACAAAGTTAGAGGAGGCGTTAAAACAGGGATTTATCACGGAAAAGGAACTCGATCAGGCGGTCCTTCGAGTGCTCACTTTGAAATTTGAGCAGGGACTGATGGATAAACCTTATATTGATGAAAACGGGAACCGTACCGCCTCTTACAGCGAAAATGGTGCTGTTTCATTTCCGACAGAGGCATATCAGGAGTCGGAAAAACTGGCGCGCGAGTCGGTAGTGTTGTTGAAGAATGAAAATGTACTGCCGATTGGGAGAGCAGAAAAAATAGCTCTGATCGGTCCAAATGCGGATGATATTTACCGGCAGATCGGTGATTATTCACCTCCAATGGACAGGGCAGGATATGAGACGTTAAAGAGCGGCATGGAAAAAGAATTTGGTGCAGACCGGGTTCGCTGTTATAATGGACATGAGGTCGGGACGGCTGTTTCTCTTGCGGAAAATGCGGATATTATCGTGCTGGCATTAGGCGGATCATCGAGTCGTTTTAAAGGGGCGCTGTTCGATGAAAACGGTGCGGCAAAAGTACAGGGAGTACTTGAGATGGACTGTGGGGAGGGCATGGATACCGCCAGATTACAGCTCCCCGGGAACCAGAACGAACTGTTTACGGCTGTCTGTGCGCTGAAAAAACCGGTGATCTCCGTAGTCATTGCCGGGCGGCCTTATGCAATCCCTGAAATTGCGCAGGATTCAGATGCACTGTTATATGCTTTTTATCCGGGACCGATGGGAGGAAAAGCAATCGCGGAGCTGTTGTCTGGAAAATATGCACCGTCCGGCAGACTGCCGGTGTCCCTTCCGCGAAACTGCGGACAGCTTCCGGTGTACTATAACCATACGGTGTCCTATCCGGCAATGCACTATTGTGATATGGAACATGGAGTTTTGTATACATTTGGGGAAGGAATGGGATATTCCCACATGGAGTATGTGGATATCTGTCTTAAAAAGCAGCAGGATGTGTGGATTATTTCAGGAATTGTAAAGAATAAAGGAAATATAGATGATACGGCAGTGCTGCAATGCTACCGGAAAGTGTTGTCCGGTGAACTTGTGCCAAGAGAGCGGGAACTGGTTGCATTTTCCAGAATAAAAGTGGAAAAAGGAAGTCATAAGGCATTTGAAATCGTTATGGATGCGGATAAATTCCGGTATTTTAATGAGAGTGGTGCAAAGATTTATAAGAGTAAAATACTTTTAATGGATAGTGGAAAAATAATTTTTGAAGAATAGGAAGAAATTCTGACAGCAGGAGGAGAAAATTATGTATTTATTACCAAAGCCAAAAACAATTAAAGAACAGGACGGACAGATGCTGCTTTGCCACAGCACACATATTGTGATGACAAAAGAGGTGGCAGAGACAGAGATGCATGCAGCAAAAAGACTGCAGGAGGCGATCAGGCAGGAAACGGGGCTTATCCTGCCGTTTTCCGTAGGGGAAGTAAGGGAGGGGGATCTCTCTCTTGGGATCGCAAAAACATTACCAGAGCAGACATATGAGATCACGATCGACGAAAAAGGCGGACAGATTTCAGGCGGCGACGGGGCTGGCGTGCTTTATGGTGTGGAGACCTTCTGCCAGATCGTACAGCAGTGTGGCGGGATACTGCCCTGTGTACAGATTCAGGATGCCCCAGATATGCCAAACCGTGGTTATTATTTTGACCAGACAAGGGGACGTGTGTTAAAACTGGAAGAACTCAAAAAAATTGCAGACAGGATGTGCCGCTATAAATTAAACCAGCTTCAGCTTTATGTGGAACATACCTATCTGTTCCGTGACTTTTCGGAAATGTGGAGGGATCAGACTCCGCTTACGGCAGAGGAAATCTTAGAACTTGACAGTTATTGCCGGGAACGTCATATTGAACTGGTTCCGTCGCTGGCAAGTTTTGGACATCTGTGCACACTGCTCTCCACAAAAACATATGGGGATCTCTGCGAGATGGAGGATTCCTGGAAGGAGCCGTTTTCCTTCTGGAACCGGATGCGGTATCATACGATCAATGTCTCCGATGAGCGTTCCCTTCCTCTGATCAAAAAGATGATCGCAGAATATATGCAGTTGTTTTCTTCCAACAAATTTAATATCTGTGCGGATGAGACATTCTGCCTTGGCAAATATAAATCGAAAAAACTTGCCGAAGAGCGTGGCGTCCATCGGCTTTATATTGACTATGTCAAAGAGCTTGCACAATTTCTGGTGGAAAATGGAAAAATCCCGATGTTCTGGGGCGATATCATCTGGAATTCGCCGGAACTGATGAAGGAACTGCCGGAGAGCATGATCTGCCTGAACTGGGGATACGCACCGGAACAGAGGGAAGATGAGACGAGGGCGATCGCACAGACGGGTGCAGTGCAGTATCTGTGTCCGGGTGTATGCGGCTGGAACCAGTGGGCAAACTTAATAGAAAATTCTTATAAAAATATTACAAGAATGTGCGGTTATGCGGCAAAATATCATGGCATCGGTGTGTTGAACACAGACTGGGGAGATTTTGGACACGTTAATGATCCGGCATTTTCTGTTCCGGGGATGATCTACGGTGCTGTATTTTCCTGGAATGGGGAGAAGATACCATTTGCAGAGTTAAACCGTATGATCTCACGGATCGAGTATGGGGATACTACCGGAAATTATGTTTCCCATCTGGCAGAAATCTGCGGACAGTCGGTATTTCAGTGGAGAGAAGCTGTCATGTATTATGAGAACCGGTGCTTAAAGCATGAACTCGAAGAGGGCGAAGATCTGTTCCGCGGTGTGGATCAGGCGGGTGTAGATGCTGCAGCAGATGCCCTGCGAGATATATACAAAAAACTTTTGGAGAGCACGCAGGCGATGCCGGAAACGAAAAAACAGATGCAGCTTTTATCCGTGACATTGCAGGGGATCGGTATCTGGAATGCCGTAGGACTCCTGACAGAAAGCATGGAAAAAACGGGAAGTTTTGATATGCAGAAAGGTCTGGAACTGGCAGAAAAGTTAGAATGCTGGTTTATGGCTTATAAAGAAAACTGGAGAGCCACCAGCAAAGAAGGCGATCTGCATCATATTGCAGAGATCGTGTTCTGGTATGCAGACTGGATGCGCAGAAAATGATAAAAAAGTATAAATTCTATCAGGTGATAACTGATTAATCATCAGGACTTTTCACGGGAAATTTATGATATAGCATATTGTTTGCTGCCGGAATCATAAGCAAATGAGAGGATACAAGAATAAATCTCAATATTTTCCACATACTAACTCCAAAGCTGATATATAAGAAAGAGCTGCTTTATCAAAATATAGCATTGGAGGATAACAACGTGAAAGCAACAGGAATTGTTCGCCGGATAGATGATTTAGGACGTATCGTAGTGCCAAAAGAGATCAGAAGAACTTTAAGGATCCGCGAGGGAGATCCGCTTGAGATATTTACAGACCGTGAGGGGGAGATCATCCTGAAAAAATATTCACCGATCGGTGAACTCGGACAGTTTGCAGGGGAGTACGCGGAGAGCCTGGCACAGACCACGGGATATCTTGTACTTGTGACAGACTGTGACCATGTGATCGCGGCATCCGGAAGCGGGAAAAAAGAATTTGAGGGAAAGCCGGTCAGCAGACAGTTAGAGGAAGCCATCAGTGAGAGAAAGAACTATCAGGCATCTGCAGGGGATGCAGAATTTATGAAAGTGACGCTGGATGATGCCGGGGAATATACGGAGCAGGCATTAAGCACGATCATCTGTGAGGGAGATGCGATCGGTGCAGTGGTCATCTGTAATAAGGATGAAAAAAAGAAAATGAGTGATACCGAAGGAAAACTGGCTGCTGCGGCAGCATCATTTTTGGGAAGACAGATGGAACAGTAAAAAAGAAGATCAAAGATAAGAAGAGGCGGCGGGGTTTCTAATAAGAAAATTCCGCTGCTTCTTTTCACTATTGGAAAAACAGAAAAAATCATATACAATAGACACTGTAAATGAGACAGAAATGGAGCAGCTTATGAAATTCATACATGTTTCGGATGTACATCTTGGGATAAAACCGGATGTGGGAAAACCGTGGAGTGAAAAAAGAGCGCAGGATATCTGGGATTCGTTTGCAGAAGTGATCGATGCAGCAGTGGAGCTAAAGCCGGATTTTTTGCTGATATCAGGGGATTTATTCCATGCGCAGCCATTGAAAAGAGAGCTTAGGGAAGTTAATTATCTTTTTAGCAGGATACCACAGACGAAAATCATTCTGATGGCGGGCAATCACGATTATCTTCGAACGAAATCCTATTATCTGACAATGGAATGGGAGGAAAATGTTTATTTTTTCCGTCAGGAAGAACCCGGTCATTTTGATTTTGATGAGGAAAATGTCAGCATTTATGGATTAAGTTACTGGCATAGAGAGATCGGGGATGCTATTTATGATTCGGTCATCCCGGAGGATAGATCAAGGATCAATCTCCTTTTAGTACATGGCGGAGACAAACAGCATATCCCATACAATCCCAAACTTATCTTGGAAAATGGGTTTGATTATATTGCTGCCGGGCATATCCATAAGGGAGAACAGCAGATTCCGGGGAGGGCAGTGATGGCGGGAAGTCTGGAGCCGACGGATAAAAATGATGTCGGGCCGCATGGATACTGGCTGGGGACGATCGACAAAGAGCATACGGATATTCATTTTCATCCGGTGAAAAAGTGTGAATACTGTCATGAAATTTATCCGGTTACGGCAAAAACAACGGATCTTGAACTTGGGGATTGGGTGAGAAACCTGCTGGAGGAAAGACCCGGATATCAGTATTTTCGTTTATTTCTGCGGGGAAAAATTTTGCCGGATATAGAATTTGATACAGAAAAACTTGAAACGTTTGACCGGGTTGTTGATGTGACAGAGCAGCTTTTGCCGGATTATGATTATGATAAATTAAAAGAAAACTATAAAGGTACCCTTTTGGGGAATTACATAAAAGAAATGGAAAAAAGACCACAGGATGTGGTCACAAAAAAAGCGTTGGAATATGGAGTCAATGCATTATTGGGATATAAGATATGCAGATAAAAGAAGCGATCATTGGTCAGTTTGGAAAATTGCAGAACAGGCAGATCTCATTTGAACCAGGGATCAATGTGATCTATGGAGAAAATGAGGCGGGAAAAACGACACTGCATGATTTTTTGCTTGCAATGTTTTTTGGAATGGAAAAAGGGCGTGGAAGAAATACATTAAACAGCATTTATAAAAAGCACGAACCCTGGCATGCCCCTTCGTACTATAGTGGTGCCCTGCGATTTCTTGTGGATGAAAAACCATTTTATTTAGAGCGTAATTTTTATTATAAGGATAAAAAAGATATTTTGAAAAATGAGGCAGATGGAGAAGAACTGTCGGTAGTTTACGGGGATCTGTCAATGCTGCTTGGTGGAATAGATAAGGAAACGTTTGGAAACACTTATGATATACCGCAGACAGGTGCAGTGACAGGAAAGGAACTGGCAGATATTTTGTCTGAGTATCTATCGAATGCTGCTGAGGGCGGTGGTGCCAATATTCAGGTTCAGAAGGCTAAAGCAGCACTTACAGCGCGGAAAAAAGAACTGGCGCAGAAAGTAAGAATAATTCATGAACAGAAAAATGAGGATATCAGGCAGCTCATTGTGGAAAAAGATCTTTTAGAACGGGATGCACGTGGATTACATGCCAATATTGCGGATGCAGAGAGAGAGATCAATCAGTTGAAACGTGTGCGCGTAGAAGAAATTGGTGAAAAGCGAAAGAGATTATCTGAGCAGAAAAGGCAGCAGGCAGACCGCAGAGAGAGACAGGAAAATGCACCGCACAAAAGAGAAATTGATGGGGCAATGCAACCGGAAAAAGAGCATCCGGACCGTATGGCAGGGATCGGAATCTGTGCTTCGGCACTGCTTGTCAATATAGCAGTACATTATGTTACTTCATATCCGTCTCGTCTTTTTTTTATTTTGCAGGCAGTCTTTTTTGCAGGTATGATTCTTTGCGGACTTTATGTGGGAATCCGTTATGCGGTGGAACAGGCAAAAAAAGAGGCATATATGTCAGCACAAAAGAGCGATATAGAGGGTGTGACGCAGGAAACATATGCAGATGCCGGACTAAGGCAGGCAGAGCGTATGCTCCTCAGTCTCAAAGAGTCTTTGTCTGAAAAAGAGACAAGACGTTATAATATCATGCAGGATATGGAAGAGACGAAGCAGCCGGGAGAGCAGGAACGGGAGTTGTTAGAAGATATCCGCGCATTAGAACTTGCAGCGGCAGAAATTGACCGCCTTTCAAGCGAATACTATGAGGAAAGCCTCGATGAACTTGGCAGTGCCGTCTCAAAATGGATGTCACAGCTTACAGCGGGAAAATATGATCATGCCATTGTAAAAGAAGATGGAAAACTTTTTATTTTAGCAGATGGAAAAGAAGTCATGCCGGAGGCGTTAAGCCATGGAACGTTAGAACAGATTTATCTGGCATTTCGTCTTGCTGTCGGAGAAATCGTGACAAAAGAGGAGCCTATGCCTGTCATTTTTGATGAAGCATTTGGAATGTATGACGAGAAACGTCTGATGCAGACACTTTGTGCACTTGATGGGATTGTCAGGAGAGAGCAGGGGAGACAGATTTTGATTTTTACCTGTCAGAAACGTGAGATGGAATTAATGGAACGGGCAGGGATTACATATCATAAAATTGTTTTGAAATAGAGGTGATGCAGTTATGACAGCCAGAAAAAGGAAAAAGAAGAAATACCGTATGTTCTGGTTTTTGGCAAAGATGCAGCTTGTTCTGCTTTTTGCAGTGATCGCGGGAGCATGCTGGTATTATTTTGGCGGTTACGCAGAAGAAGTAAAGGACTTAAAGACGCAGGCGGTGGAACTGGTGCGTTATTCCAATAAAGAAACATTTAAAGCTAACCAGACCAGTATTGTTTATGCTTCCGATGAAAGCGTGATCTCTACACTAAAAGGTGGAAAAGATTCTTATTATCTTTCGATCACAGATATTCCAAGTAATGTGATATGTGCAATTGTCAGCATAGAGGATAAAAAATTTTTCCGGCATAATGGAATTGATTACCGGGCGCTTGTACGTGCGGTAAAGGCGATGATCGAAAATGGAGAGGCGACGCAGGGCGGCAGTACGATCACAATGCAGCTTGCAAGAAATATTTTCTTAAGCCAGGAAAAAACATGGCAGAGAAAAGTTGAGGAAATGTATATTGCAAGAGAACTTGAAAAGAAATATACAAAGGACGAAATTCTCGAATTTTATCTTAATAATATTTACTTTGGAAACGGATATTATGGGATTCAGTCAGCAAGCCGCGGGTATTTTAACCGGGATGTGCAGGATCTTGATCTGTCAGAGCAGGCATTTTTATGTGCTATTCCCAATAATCCGACGCTTTATGATCCTGTTACGAATATCACAAACACCTACAAAAGAAGAAACCGTATTTTAAAAAATATGCTTGATGATGGAAAAATATCCCAGACTTCATATGATAAGGCGTTAGGTCAGGTAATCGCATTAGACCGCCCGGAGGCACTGGCAAAAAATGATTATGTAGAGACTTACACTTATTACTGTGCAGCAAGAGCACTAATGGAAAATGAAGATTTCCATTTTCAATATCAGTTTTCTTCGGAAGATGAAAAAGCAAAATATGATGAAGCATATGAGACGCTTTATAATGAATGCCAGAAAAAATTGTATACTGCCGGATACCGGATCTACACATCATTTGATCTGAATTTACAGCAGGAACTGCAGGACTCTGTAAATGATGCGCTTGCTGGTTTTACGGAGGTCAATGATGAGGGTGTATATGCGTTGCAGTCTGCAGCGGTCTGCATTGACAATGACAATGGTTATGTCAGGGCGATCGTGGGTGGAAGAAGCCAGGATTTTTCCGGGTATACGTTAAACCGTGCATTTCAGAGTTACAGACAGCCGGGGAGTGCCATTAAGCCGCTCACGGTCTATACACCTTCTTTTGAACGCGGTTATACGCCGGATTCGGTAGTTAAAGATGAGCCGATCGAGGACGGTCCAAGAAATGCAAACGGATCTTATTTAGGACAGATCACAGTACGGACTGCAGTGGAAAAGTCTGTCAATACGATCGCATGGAAATTATATGAGGAGCTGACACCGGAAGTAGGTCTTTCTTATCTTGAAAACATGAATTTTGCAAAACTTGATGCCAATGATTACAGACCGGCAACGGCGCTTGGCGGTTTTACAAATGGTGTGTCTGCGCTAGAGATGGCATCCGGTTACGCAGCGATTGAAAATGATGGAAATTACCGGACACCGACCTGTATCGTTAAGATATTAGACGCGGATGGCAATGAAGTTTATGCATCTGAACAGACGGAGGAGGCTGTGTATAAACAGAACGCAGCGCGCATGATGACAGATGTTTTAAAAGGTGTTATCACAAGCGGAACGGCACATGGACTCGGACTTGGCAGTATGCCATCAGCTGGAAAAACAGGTACATCCAACGATCAGAAAGATGGATGGTTCGTAGGCTATACGAGATATTATACAACCAGCGTGTGGGTGGGGTATGATATGCCCAAAAAACTTGACAAACTCATGGGATCAACTTATCCGGGTACGATCTGGCAGAAGTTTATGTTAAAGGCGCATGAAGGGCTTTCTCCGATGGAGTTTCTGCCATATGCGCAGGTGTCGGATGAGGTTCATGTATTCCGTCAGGAAGATACGGAAGAAAATCCGGATCAGAACGTGGATGAAAATGCCGGGCAGGAGCAGCAGGCGGATGACCAGCAGCCACAAGACCAACAGCCACAGGAGCAGCAACCACAGGATCAACAGCAGCAACAGGAACAGCAGCAACAACAAGACCAGCAGCAACAGGAGCAGCAACAGGAACAACAGCAACAACAAGACCAGCAGTCACAGGAACAGCAACCGCAGAATCAACAGCAGCAACAACAACAGCAGGAGCAACCAAATCAGCAGTCACAGGAACAGCGGCCACAGGAACAGCAGCAACAGAATCAGTAGCAGACAGATATAACAGTCCTGACAGAATATTGTGAGGTCAGAAATACCCCTTGGAATTGGCAGGTATCCGGAAGCCTGGATACGTATCAAAGATCCATAAGGGGTATTTTTTTGTAAATGCTAAAAATAGTGCACCATTTTAAAAATCAGGTATCTGTTTTATACCCTATGCGGATGGTAACATAAAAGCATCTTAAGAAACGAACCAAATGGGAGGGTTTTAATCATGAAGAAAAAAATTGTTACATCAATTCTTGCAGCAGCAATGTTAGTTTCCATGGCAGCCGGATGTGGAAACAACACAGCAGACACCAGTACAGGTACAGATAATTCCGCAGGAACAAAGACAGAGAGTCAGGCAGCGGGAACGGAAAACAAATCAGATGCAGCAGATACAGCCGATTCCGGAGAAGCAGTTACTTTAAGATTATTCTCCAATCTGCCGGATCGAAAGAACGGACAGGGACTTGTAGAGCAGACGATCATTGATGAGTACATGGCTGAAAATCCAAATGTAACGATTGAGGTTGAGGCACTTGATGAAGAGTCTTACAAGACAAAATTTAAAGCATATGCGATGAACGGCATGCCGGACGTTGTAAGCATCTGGGGACAGCCATCTTTCTTAGATGAAGTCCTTGATTCCGGTGTTCTTGCTGAGTTAAATGAGAGTGACTATTCTGATTATGGATTTGTATCCGGTTCACTGGATGGATTTAAGAAGGACGGAAAATTATACGGACTTCCAAGAAATACAGACATCATGGTTTTCTATTACAACCAGAAAATGTTTGAGGACAATGGCTGGGAAGTACCGACCACTTATGATGAACTGCTTGACCTTGGTAATAAGATCAATGCAGCAGGAATCGTTCCGGTAGCAATGGATGGTGGTGACGGCTGGGTACTTGCATGTTACATGCAGGATCTGATGGTACGTTTAGAGCAGACACCGGCAGCAAAAGTTTCCGATGCGATCGCAAATGCAAACTTCCAGGATGAACTGTTCACCAATGCAGCACAGTTATTGCAGGATACTGCAGCTTCCGGATTATTCCAGACAGGATTTGATTCCCAGGATTATGGTACGGCACAGAACCTGTTTACAAACGGTCAGGCAGCAATGTTTTACATGGGAAGCTGGGAAACATCTATGGCATTAAATGAGGATATTCCAGAGGATGTCCGTGAAAATATCAGAGCATTTGTAATGCCATCCGTAGACGGTGGAAAAGGAACACAGACAGACTTAGCAGCATGGAACGGCGGTGGATATGCAATTTCTTCTGAATCAGAGCAGAAAGAAGAGGCTGTTAAATTCTTAAATTATATGTATCAGCCGGATAAATTATCCAAATACGGCTGGGAAGATGGTGTCGGACTTTCAGCACAGGATCAGAGTGCTTATTTAACAGGCAGCGAGACAGAACTTCAGCTTCAGATCATGGATCTGTTAAAGAACGCAACCAATATTTCCGGAACACCGATCAACGACTGTGGTTCCTCCACATTTAAGACAATGATCGAGACAGATATCCAGAGCCTGTCAAACGGAACACAAAGCGTCAGCGATTTTCTTGCAACATTGGAAAAAGCTTGTGAATAATCAATGAAAAAGGGGCTGCTGCAATGTGAGCTGAAAGTGGTAACTGCAGCAGCCTTTTTATAAAAAGGAGCCAATATGAAAAATTTGTACAGTAATAAAATGGTGATTTTCAGTCTGATCCTGCCGGGTATCCTTGTATTTTTATTCGCAATTTTAGCACCGATCTGTTTAAGTGTTTATTATGGTTTTACGGATTATTCCGGTATGGGGACAGCAAAATTCATTGGGATGAAAAATTACATAGACCTGATGCACGACAAATCATTTGGCAGGTCATTACTTAACTCATTGCTGCTTGCAATCGGATTTATCTGCATCCAGCACCCGATCGCAATCGTGGTAGCAGCAGTACTTGATAAACTGCAGGGAAAAGCAGAAGGATTTTTCCGCTGCGTATATTTTATACCGAACGTTATTTCCGTGGCAGTCATTGCCTATCTTTGGAAATTTATATACAATCCGGATTTCGGACTGCTCAACAATATTTTAAAAATTTTTGGCTATCAGGGAAAAGTCAATTGGTTTTCTCAGGAAAACGCGATATGGTCAGTGCTGATCGTACTGATCTGGCATGGATTTGGATGGGGCATGCTCATTTATTACACTGGAATTAAAAATATCGATCCGGTGCTCTACGAGGCAGCATCCATCGATGGTGCAGACTGGAAAACAACATTTTTCAAGATCACACTGCCGCTCATGAAACCGGTCATCCAGATCAATGTGACAATGGCGATCATTTCCGCATTAAAACAGATGGAGACGGTTTATCTATTGACAAACGGCGGACCTGGCGATTCTACGCAGTTTGCAGCTAACTATCTGTATCAGCAGGCATTTAAGTCATTCCGGTATGGATATGGTAATGCCATCGGTGTTGTATTCATCATCATATGTATTCTTGTAACTGTTGGGCTTAATACGATTTTCCGTGACAAGAATACGGATTAGGAGGTGCATGATGAAAGTTAGTCAGAAAATAGGCAAGGTACTGCTCTGGGCCATTTTAATATTTGTGGCAGTCATTCAGATATTCCCTTTGATATGGCTTTTGGATTTTTCACTTGCGAGCAGTACGGAGATGTTTACGAACGGTCTTTTGATCATTCCGGAAAAAATACAGTGGGGAAATTATGTAACAGCATTTGTAGACGGACATTTCCTGCTCTACTTAAAAAACAGTATTGTGATCAACACTCTTGCAGTATTGCTGGTAATCATCATTTCCATTATGGCTGCATATGCGATCCGCAGAATGCGCTGGAAACTGAGCGGATTTGTAAAAACACTTTTACTGCTCGGTATGATGATCCCGATCCATGCGACACTGCTTCCGAACTATAAGATTTATAACGCAGTCGGACTTACCGATACGATCTGGGCGCTTCTGATCCCATATGTGGCTTTTTCGCTGCCGCAGGGACTGTTCTTAATGACCGGGTTTATTGATTCAATCCCGTGGGAGTTAGAGGAAGCAGCAGTCATGGATGGCTGCAGCATTTACCGTATCGTGTTCCAGATCATTACGCCGATGTTAAAACCATCGATCGCAACCGTTGCGATCATGACGTTTTTAAATAACTGGAATGAATTTATCATGGCAAGTACTTATTTAAGCAAACCTACATGGAAGACACTTCCGTTCTCCGTATTAGAGTTTACCGGACAGTATTCTTCAAATTATGCGGTACAGTTTGCAGTAATGGCACTTACCGCGGCACCGGCAGTTATTGTTTACATTATTTTAAATAAACACATCACAAAAGGTGTTGCAATGGGAGCTGTAAAAGGCTGATATGCAGACGCAAATGAAGATTATCATGTGGAAGGAATGAGTGTGATATGAGACAGAAAATTCGAAATATGAATATCCGGAAAAAACTGGTATTTTACAGTTACCTCATTATCACACCCATCCTCCTTCTGATCAGCAGTATCATGTTTGTCAGAAATTACAGAAAAAATGTAAAAGAGGAACAGGAGCAGTACCTAAAAAGTGTCGAAAATCTTTCCGAAGGGATTGACACTATGTTAAATGGTCTGTCAGAACTCGGAACATATATCTGTATCAATCAGGATATTCTGGATATTCTCGCAGAACAGGATTCCGGGAAATTAAACATGGATTCCCAGTTATGGGTCCATGAGGCACCGATGCGTACCATTGAGGATATGATCGCATTGAGCGGACAGATCAAGACACTGGCAATTTATCCGGAAAACGGAGTCAGACCATATCTGCGTTGTATGGATGCAACGGCATATCTTGATGATATTGGAACAGTACGGTTACAGGATACCTATCAGACGGCACTAAAAAAACGCGGAAAAATGTTTTTCCGGTCTGTCGGAAAAGGAAGCAGCGATACTTATCAGGCAAACCGTACTGAAAAAATCGTCATGTACCGGGAAATCTATAACCTTTCAAAAACAAAACCGTTAGGTTATCTGGTGGTCGGTGCAGATAAACAAAAATATACGCAGTTATGCGAAAATTCCCTGCCGATCAAGTCGGCAGGGCTTGTTGTAGTCAATGAAGAAGGAGTGGAACTGTTGCGGGCCGGAAATATTGATGAAGATGCTCTGCGTGATGTCATGGAAGAAAAATGTACGCCTGAAAATGTGGAAGATCATTTTATTTATACGTATAAAAGTAAAGAAACCGGAACAACCGTCTATGAGATGATCCATAAAGATGATGTGAGAAGTCAGATTTGGGATATTGCAGCAGGGCCGCTCGCACTGCTTGCCGGTTTCTTTTTAGGGCTGTATCCGATCCTTGCCCTGGTTTCTGATATTGTATCAAAACCATTAAAGAAACTCTGCAAAGCAATGGAGTCCTTTGAGCAGGGGGATTTCTCACAGAAAGTGGAAGTGATGACCGGAGACGAAGTCGGAGAGGCGGCAGCCTGCTTTAACCAGATGGTTGAAGCAATCCATGAGCTGATCAATACCAATTATGTTATGGCATTAAAAGAAAAGGAAAGTGAATTAAATGCCCTGCAGGCACAGATCAATCCGCATTTTCTTTATAATACTTTAGATTCGCTGTACTGGCAGGCAGTGAATGAAGGAGATGAAGGGATTGCGGATGACATTATAGCGTTGTCAAATCTGTTTCGTCTGGTGCTTGGTCAGGGAAGAGGAATCATCAGTGTTGAAAATGAAAAATCATTGGTCGAGCAGTATCTGCATCTTCAGAAAATGCGTTTTTCCGATAATCTGGAATACAAAGTTGGGATGTCAGATGAAATCCTGGAACGAAAAATACCAAAGCTGATCTTACAGCCGTTTGTGGAAAATGCAGTGGTACATGGATACGAAAAGACCGGAGAACGCTGTCTGGTCAGTGTGATGGGATGGCATGAGGACAACTGGCTTATATTTAAGATCAGTGACGACGGAACCGGTATGACAGAGACACAGTTAAAGGAAATCTGGGAAGTACCGGATGAAAAGCGCTATGCAGGCCAGAGGATCGGGCGTTATGCGATCCGCAATGTAAAAGAAAGATTGGATCTGATGTATCATTCAAATTTTGTATTGGAAATTGAGAGCAAACAGGGAAAAGGAACCTGTGTGACGATAAAGATTCCATGGAATATCTGATTCCACAGTGAGAAAAATACGAAAGAACGGAGGTTTTGTAATGGGAATTAAATTACTGATCGCAGATGATGAAGATGTTGTGAGAAATGGCATTACAAAATATATCCAGCTTCATACCGACCGCTATGAAAAAATTTATGGTGCAAAAAACGGACAGGAAGCACTGGACTTTATTTTTCGTTACCGACCGGACATTATGCTGCTTGATGTACAGATGCCAGTGATGAATGGCATAGAAGTCATGCAGGCGGCACACCGCGGGGGAATTTTGCCAAACACGATTATTTTAAGCGGTTATGATGAATTTCGTTATGCGCAGCAGGCGGTGCGGTTCGGGGCGCGTGAGTATATGTTAAAGCCGAGCCGTTCTTCTGATATTTTAAAAAAGATCAATGAACTGGCGGATGATGTATTTGGACCGGAAAATGAGGAACCGCCTGTGATCATCCAGAAAAACCAGCTGGTAGAACTGGCAAAAGAATATATGGATGAACATTATTTTGAAAACCTGTCGTTAAACGATATTGCAGGAAAAATCGGAATCAGTCCGGCATACCTTTCGAGCCTGTTTTCACAGCAGGCGGGTATCACGCTGATCGATTATCTGAATGAGGTGCGGATCGACCATGCCTGTGTCTATCTGGAACAGAATTTTTTCAAAACTTATGAGATCGCTTACAAGGTGGGATTCCGGGATGAAAAGTACTTTTCCAAGGTATTCCGCAAGGTCATGGAGATGTCTCCGTCGGAATATAAAAAGAGGAGTAAATATGGATACAAGAAACCCTTGATGAAGGCTTGACATACAAAATTGGAAACGTTATCATTAGCTTAATATGAGCAAAAACAATAGCGTGGCAGGCGTTTTGCTGCGAAAATACTGGAGGATTGAAAATGAAAAAGTATGCATTTGGAATTGATGTTGGGGGAACTACCTGTAAGATTGGATTTTTTGAGACAAGCGGAAAGCTGATCGATAAATGGGAGATCAAGACCAATACTGAAAATAACGGAGCAGCGATCCTGTCTGATATTGCACAGGCAGTGGATAATAAACTGGCGCAGGAAGGCATCAGTAAAGATGATGTACAGGGTGTTGGAATCGGTGTTCCAGGACCGGTTAAGAGTAATGGTGTGGTAAACCGCTGTGTAAACTTAGGCTGGGGCATTGTTAACGTTGAGGAAGAGCTCGGAAATCTGACAGGTCTGAAAGTCAAAGCAGGAAATGATGCGAACGTTGCAGCTTTAGGAGAGATGTGGCAGGGTGCAGCAAAAGGCTGTAAAGACGTTATCATGGTAACACTTGGAACCGGTGTCGGCGGCGGTATCATCGTAGATGGAAAAGTCGTTGCAGGATTTAATGGTGCAGGCGGTGAGATCGGACATATCACCGTAAATCATGATGAGATCGAGGCATGTACCTGTGGACAGTACGGCTGTTTAGAGCAGTATACTTCCGCAACCGGTATCGTTCGCGTGGCAAAGAGAAAACTTGCTAAGACCAACGATGAGACAAGCCTTAGAAACTTCCCGGAACTGACTGCAAAAGATGTGTTTGATGAGGCTAAGAGCGGAGATGCAGTGGCACTTGGTTTAGTGGATGAAGTCTGCGGAATCTTAGGATCTACCTTATCTAATATTGCATGTGTGGTTAATCCGGAAGTTGTTGTTATCGGTGGCGGTGTTTCCAAAGCAGGAAGTATCCTGATCGAGAGCATCCAGAAGCATTTTGTGGAGACATCCTTCCATGCCTGCCGCAATACAAAGTTTGTAATTGCAGGACTTGGTAATGATGCCGGAATGTATGGATGTGTGCAGATGCTGTTGGACTAATCAGTTTCCAGATCTGAAGTTGTATAGCTTTTCCGGTATTCCCCCGGAGTCGTATGGAACTGTTCATAAAACATGCGGCGAAATAATTTATAATTGGTAAAACCATGACGTTCTAACAGCTCCTTTAGAGGAATATCTGTGGATGTCAGGTCGTGATAGATATGGGATAGCCTTATTTCATTTAAGTATTGAAAGTAGGTGACTCCCATATTTTTTTTGAAAAAATGACAGAAATATTCTTCCTGAAAACAGGCTATGTTTGCAATTTGAGAGAGAGAGATAGGTTCATTATAATGTTCCCTTGTATAAGTCAGAATCGGATCTAAGCGTCTGAAGTTTTTTACATCTTTTTTGACACTGGAGCTTTCCACCTCTCTGGCAAAATTGTGATAGAGAAGATAGAGCATTTCAAAGAGCAGACTGTTAAAACGCAGCAGACCACCTCTGGGCTTGATCTGGTAGACAATCTGCATCTGCTTTACGACCTCGATCAACTGGAGCTGCTTGGTTTTCTGAATTGGATTGGTCGTGTGACAGTCGAAACCAAATACATAGGAATCTACATTCGGAATATACTTCTGTAAAAATTGGTAAGGAAACTGCAGCAAAAGGGCGTGGTTTCCGTTGATTGATTTTGTCGAATGGGGAAGACGTGAATCAATCAGGTAAATATCACCGGGCAATAACACGGTGGTCTGGTGGTTCATGGTAACATTTACTTCGCCGTCAATAATGTACATCATTTCTATGGCAGTATGCCAGTGCGTGGCAACAAAACTGCTCTTATCATTAAATTCCCAGAAAAAAATATCAAAACCGTCAGTGATACGGTCCTGTTCGAAAATCGGATCATTTTTTGAGTCTGACATGAGTTTTTCTCCTTTTTTGTGCAGTAACACGATTAAAATACTGCCTACTATGTTCAGTATAATGGATACTATGAAAAAAAGCAATATTGACCTATTACAAGACAGAATAGGCGCTTGTTAGAGTATTATGCGAATGGTAAGATAATTACTGTAATTAGTACAGACCAAACAAAAACAGGGAGTGGAACTATGGGAAAAAAGAAAGAAAATATACCAAAATTGACCTGTAAAGAAAAAAGAAAGGCGTATGCGCATGATTTTAAAAAGCAGCTTCCATTGCAGGTTATGGTCATACCGGGAATTATCTTTATGATCATTTTCTGTTATTGGCCAATTTATGGGCTGACCATTGCATTTAAGAGTTATACAGTTGTCGATACGATCAATTCGGCAAGATGGGTTGGTCTTGAAAATTTTAAGATCGTGGCGACGGATAAATATTTCTGGCAGTCGGTTGTGAATACACTTGGAATCAGTTTTTTAAAACTTTTGATCGGATTTACAACACCGATCATGCTCTCCATCATGATTTATGAACTGCGGGATGGCCCATTTAAAAGAGTGATCCAGACGATCTCCTATCTGCCACATTTCCTTTCCTGGATCGTGCTGGGTGGTATGCTGATCAACTGGCTGTCAACGACAGGACTTTTAAACCAGATCCTTATGGCGTTTGGAATGGTAGGTACACCGAAAAATTTCCTGCTGGATTCCGGGAAATACTGGTGGATCGCATCCTTATCCGACACCTGGAAAGAGGCAGGATGGGGAACGGTGCTCTACCTTGCAACGATGGCGGGAATCGACCCGACCTATTATGAGGCGGCAAAGATGGATGGTGCCGGAAGAATGCGCCAGATTTTCAGTATTACACTGCCGCTTATGAAAACGATCATCAGTCTTAATTTTATTCTGACTGTGAGTGGGCTTTTAAAATCCAATTTGGATCAGACATTAGTTCTTATGAATTCACAAAACCAGGTAAGAGCAGAAGTCATTGATTCTTATGTTTATCGGATGGGTATGACACAGGGAGATTTTTCCTATGCGACTGCGGTAGGACTTGGCGTATCGGTCGTATCTGTGATCTTACTTGTGACAGCGAATAAGATTACCGGGAAGATTAATGAAGAATCAGTATTGTAAATGGAGGCATATATGGGAAAAACAAAACGATACACAGGAGACAGGATATTTGATTTTGTGAATACGGCAATTATTCTGATACTTACAGTTTTGATACTGGTGCCGCTGTTGAATGTGGTTGCGTCTTCTTTTGCGGGAAGTACGGCATTAGCGGAGGGAGGATTTATCTTCTTTCCAAAAGAGTGGTCATTAGACAATTACAGAGCAGTGTTTAAGGACACTTCCATCTGGCAGGCATTTTTGATTTCAGTTGCAAAAACAGTGCTCGGTGTGGTCACGCATGTATTTTTCTGTGCGATGGTCGCATTTGCACTCAGCAAGCGGGATTTGCGGGGACGAAAACTGTACACGGTAATGGGAATCATCACGATGTTTTTTTCGGGCGGCATGATTCCAACTTACCTGTTGATGAAACAGCTCGGACTTTTAAATAATTTTATGGTGTACATACTGCCACAGCTTTTCAGCTATTATGACGTTGTCATTCTGATGAACTTTTTCAGACAGGTTCCGGCATCATTGGAAGAATCTGCAAAAATTGATGGCGCCGGTGTATGGAGAATTTTTCTTACGATCGCAATGCCATTATCAAAACCGGCACTTGCAACGATCGCACTTTTTAATGGCGTATACCAGTGGAATGATTTTATGACTGCGAAATTATATATGACAGATAAAAGCCTGTACCCAGTACAGATGAAGATTTATGAGATCATTGTACAGCAGCAGGCACAGAGCATGAACAGTATCGGAAATGTTGCACTTTCCACGACATCGAAAGGAATACAACTTGCAACAATTGTAGTTACAACAGTACCGATCATTATTATTTATCCGCTCTTACAGAAACATTTTGTATCAGGAATGATGCTTGGAGCGGTCAAAGAATAATTGTAGTAGAAAAGGAGAGAGGAACATGAAAAAATCAATGTGGAAAAAAGGAATGGCAGCTGTATTTGCAGCGGCGCTTGCAGTGGGGACACTTGCAGGCTGTGGCGGGGGATCAAAACAGACAGATGCAGGACTGACACAGACCGGCGAGGACGGAGTTGTAGAAGGTGGACGTTATACGCTAGATGAAAACACACCGGCATGGAAATCAGACACCAAAGAAAATACAAAACTGACCTGGTATGTGAATGCAGAATGGTGGAACACCGACTGGGGAAACGATGTGGTGACAAAAAAGATCAAGGATGACTTAAAACTGGATGTGGAATTTTTAGTCGGTGATGATACGAAACTGAATACATTTTTTGCCGGTGGGGATATGCCGGATATTATTACCGTTTTTGACAGCAACTCAAGTGTGGCACAGAAGGCAGATACCTGGGCATATGCACTGCAGGATCTTGCAGATAATTATGATCCATATTTTTACAAGGTGGCATCGGATCAGACCTTAAGCTGGTTCTCGATGGATGACGGCAAGACCTATGGATATCCTGATTATTCCAATACACAGGAGGATTATGATGGTGGCGATATTTTCGCAAAAACAGCATTTGTGATCCGGAATGATGTGTATGAGGCGCTCGGTAAGCCATCTATGGGAACACAGGAAGAGTTTCTTAATGTACTTGGAGAAATTAAAGAGAAATACCCGGATCTGATTCCACTTGGTTTTAACAACTTTGAGACAGACGGAACAAGTTCTCTTGGCGATGTATTACAGGATTTCTTAGGGGTTCCGATCGCAAATGATGACAATACATTCTATGATAGAAATATGGATGAGGATTATCTGTCGTGGATTAAAACATTCAATGAGGCATATCGTGATGGTTATATCAGCGATGACAGTTTTACGGATGACAACACTGCATGGCAGGAAAAAGAAAGTATTGGTAAATATGCCTGCATTATGATGGATGGTACGGTGCAGCAGTCTGGTTTCCTTACCACGTTTGCAAGCTCAGATCCGGATGCAGCTTATATTGCAATCGACGGACCGCAGAGTACAAAAGGCAATGCACCGAAACTTAATCAGGCAGGAATCAGTGGATGGATGATCACATATGTTTCTAAGACCTGCAAGGATCCTGCAAAAGCAATCCAGATATATACCTACCTTTTAGATGATGACGGTCAGATTCTTACTAATTACGGCATTGAGGGAGAGACATATGAGATCAATGCAGACGGTAAATATGAACTGACAGAAGCAGCAAAAGAATTGCGTGACAGTGATAACGACCGCTTTAAAAAGGAGATGCGTCTCGGTGAGTTTATCCCATTCGGACATGACCGCTATAAAGCATTGAGCGATGATGCATACCCGGATGCAGTAAAACAGATGCAGGAGTGGGGCATTGGAAAATTATATCCGCATTTTATCCTTGAAAATACTGATCCGGATACCGGAAGCAATGAGGCGCGTGCATACAGTGCGATTAAAACTAACTGGGCGACCACTTTAGTTGGTATGATCCGAGCAAATGATGATGCAGAGTTTGACAGTATTTTAGAGGCACACAAACAATTCCGTGCAGATAATGACTGGGATGCGATTGTAAAAGAACGCAATGAAAAAATGCAGAAGAATGCAGAAAAATTAAATACAAAATAGGAGAGACGGATCATGAAATATTACACAAGTGGGAGAAATTTCACATTTAAAGAGGCGGAGAAAGAATTTCAGACAGACGCAAAATGTGAGATGAATCTGATCAAAGCATACCCGAAAATCACCTATCAGGAGATTCTTGGCATGGGTGGAGCGCTGACAGAATCGGCAGCCTATACCTATGCGCAGATGAGTCCGGAAAAGCAGAAAGAGCTTCTTGACCTGTATTTTGGAAAAAACGGAAACCGTTATAATTTCGGGCGTGTGCATATTCAGAGCTGCGATTTTGCACTTGGAAACTATGCATATGTGGAAGATGAAACAGACAAAGAACTAAAGACATTTTCCATTGAGCGTGACAAAGAGTATATTTTGCCGCTGATCCATGCGGCAAAAGAGCAGGAGGAAGAATTGACATTGCTCGCCTCCCCATGGAGTCCGCCTGCGTTTATGAAAACAAACGGTGAAATGAATCATGGCGGAAAATTAAAGAAAGAGTATTACGGCATGTGGGCGGATATGGTAGCGCACTATGTGACAGAATATAAAAAACAGGGCGTTCATATCAGCAGGCTTACAGTACAGAATGAGCCGAATGCGTCACAGACATGGGATTCCTGTCTGTTTACCGGAAAAGAAGAACAGGAATACGTATGTGGCTATTTAAGACCGGCATTAGATGCTGCCGGACATACCGAAGTAAAGATTAATATCTGGGATCACAACAAGGAGCGCGTCTTAGACCGTGCGATGGAGAGCATGTCCACAGAAGAATCAAGAAATGCGATTGATGGAATCGGATTTCACTGGTATACCGGAGATCATTTTGAAGCACTGCAGGAAGTGAGAAACCGTTTCCCGGAAAAAGAGCTGATCTTTACCGAGGGATGCGTGGAATATTCAAGGTTTGCAGCAGACAGCCAGGTGGCTCATGCAGAAATGTACGCGCATGATATATTAGGAAATTTCAATGCAGGAATGAACGCTTATTTAGACTGGAATATCTACTTAGATGAGCAGGGTGGACCGAATCATGTGAAAAATTATTGTGATGCTCCGGTTATGTGTGATACAAAAAATGATACGATCGATGTTAAATTATCTTACTATTATATCGGACATTTCAGCCGTTTTATCAAACGCGGAGCAAAGAGGATGCTGATTTCCCGTTTTACATCACAGGTAGAAGCAGCCGGATTTGTCAACCCAGATGGAGGTAAAGTGGCAGTTCTGTTGAACAGAATGGATGAAGTGCAGAAGTTTACATTTGGTGACGGAAGCAAAGTGTGTGAGATGGAGATGGAGCCGCACACGATCATGACGATATGCTGGTAGCCGCAAAAGACTTCCTCCCTTGTTTTTGGGGCAAAATCCGAGGCCTAAATGGTTTACACATTATCTATTCTGGCTTCGGAATTTCCCTGGTGTGGTATGGTAATACTTATGAAAAAGTTCACAAAAATAACTGGTATTTGAAAACCCACACATATATGCTATTTCGGTAACGGACATTGACGTGTTCCGGAGAAGAAAAATAGATTTTTCTAAACGATAACGGTTTAGATATATCATAGGGGAAGTATTTAAATACCTTTGAAATAGAGAAGTGCATTTTGTTTTACAGCAGTTTCCGGCAGAGGAAATATCTTTCAGCAGAAGTTTTTCCGGATAGTTTTTTTTGCACATATCCGATCATCGCAGTCAGAGCCAGTATATCCTCTGTATTTTTATCGTAGTCTGGGAAGAAGTTCATATTTTCAGAAAGCAGCCGGAAAATATGAACAGACTTTTCCAGAATAATAAATGGTTGAATCTTAGTTATATTATTTTCATAGAGAATTTTAAGATCATGAAGAATAGTGTTTTGCCATTGAATAGACGGATTCAATTTCTGATAAGGGAAATGGCTGTTTTGTATCAGAGAATCTAAATAATTTTGTATAAAATAAGTATTTACAGAAAGAAGCTGTGGAGAGAGCAGAATACAGATAAAGAGACACTCTGCATGGGTATCGGAATAACCATAATGGAAGCAGCGGCTGTTGACGAAAATTCCCTCTCCGGTCTGTAATAAAATTTTCTGCCCATTGATATCATAAGCCATTTGTCCATCCAAAATCACAATAAATTCAAGATCGTCATGCCAGTGGCTGACAGCACGAAAATCAGGATAGCTTGACAGCTGTCCTTTTTTGATATATGCAGGGAAGTCCGGATTGTTATATTATTATGGCTGATTCTGGTATGAAAATCAATGGAAATTGTTTATTACAGAAAATATAAATGGTTAAAAAATTTAACAGAAACGGAGAAGAAAAAAATGGACATGAAAAAAAGAAGAGATATGCAGCTTGCCTATATTTCAGATGAGGCTGTTATGGAGGAACAGGTAAAATGCAGAAAAATCCTGCAAAAACTTAACTTTGCAGATCGTTCCGATTTTGATGAAATTGCAAAAACTGTAAAAGAACTTTTGGGAAAATCAGATGGTGCATGGATCAATCCGCCTTTTTATTGTGATTATGGTTCACATATCGAGGTAGGTAAAAATTTCTTTGCAAATTATAACTGTACGATTATAGATGTGGCAAAGGTAAAAATAGGTGATAACTGTCAGATGGCGCCGAATGTAGCTATTTATACGGCGGGGCACCCAATTTATCCTGATACCCGCAATTCTGCTTTTGAATATGGAAAAGAAGTTACCATCGGGGACAATGTCTGGTTGGGAGGAAATACAGTCGTCTGTCCGGGAGTACATATTGGAGATAATGTGGTAATTGGTGCAGGAAGTGTTGTTACAAAAGATATCCCGGACTGGTCGATCGCCGCGGGAAATCCATGCCGTGTTATCCGTAAAATAACAGAAGAGGATAAAAGAAAATTGTTTCATGACGAAGAGATTGATGATGAAGCATGGGAGATGATATGTGCGCAGAAGGAAAAATAAAATGACGGTGCGGGAGCATAACTTTCGTTGATAAAAGAAAAAGCCTGCGTGTACGAAATGTGTATATATTGCATTTCGTACACGCAGGCAAAAAAGTAGTTGTTGTGGAACAAAATAAAACAATGTTACGATTCCACGGCATTCTGTTTTACGCGTGCCATTGCTTTTGCAACCGGCGGGATACTGATGATGATTAAGGTAATGACTGCCTCCGGTACTAAGTAAGAAGCCTGATATCCCAATGAATAAAGTACCGGGTTCATACCTTCTGGTGCATAGGATGCGAAAAATACAACACCTGAGATCGTAGCGAATATAAAGCGTCCGATCACACCGACGATATATCCGATCTGAAGTCCCCATTTTTTCTTATTGAAAAATCCTGCAAGACCAAGTGCACCAAATGCAAGCGGGTAGTCAAGCAGCATTTGTGGAATGGTATAAAAAATCGGTTCGGTGACAAACTGTACCAGACCGTATGCCACGGCTGTCATGATCCCGACATAAGGACCGTACCAGTATGCGATCAAAACAATAAAAAGCATGGAAAGTAATGTGACAGAGCCGCCCATCGGCATTTCAAACAGTTTGATCATGGAACATACCACGGCAAGTGCGATGGCAACGGCAGAGTAAACGAGCTGTTTGGTTGTTAAGGCTGCCTTGCGGCTTGCATTTTTCTGACGCACAAACGCTGCAACGATGAGCAGTAATGCGATGATTACGACGACGATTACGATTCCGGTCACAGTAAGGTGTACGGAGCCGTCTCCCCAGGCGCCTTCCGGTGTAGCAAAAAAGTTATTCATAAATCCTCCTTGTTTGATTCTGGTATCAAAAGGTGGTTTTCAATTTTTGGCTGTCAAGTTGCACAAAGTCGGATCTATTTTGTTCCGTTGTCCGAAAATAAGAAAAACTAAGTATGCCTGATTTAGATTTTCCAGGAGTGACGTGTACGTCTTAAACGTCCCGTCCATGGGACGTTAAGACTTTTGCTGCCATCCATGGCAGCAAAACACTATGCATTAACAGGCATACTAAGATTTTCTAATTTTCTCCCAAAGTCACAAAACGAGTCCCAACTTTGTGCAATTTGACAATCGCTAAGTTGTGAGCCACCTTTTGACACCAGAATCCTAATTCATGATAATAGAATGTTCGCGGAGCGTACATTCTATTGTATACAAACACGGGGGATTGTTTCTTACCAGAATAAAGTAAATGAAAACGCTTTCTTACGCCGGTATTATCCGGGTCAAGTAATAAGGGTCGATGAAATCATCTCTCAGCACGTTGTAGATACCATGTGGTATAAATAGCACCCCTAGCATTTGTATGGAACGTTTCACACTATAGCAATTAATGATGAAAAAGTCAAATGTTGACAAAAAAAGCAACAAAAAATATAATGTCAAAAATGTAGAAACAACTTGCGGAGGATGAAAGACATGAAAAAAATTTATCAGAAACTGGCACTGACAGGCGTGCTTGCAGCACTGCTTCTTTCAGCTGGCTGCGGGGGAGCAAAGGAAACTTCCGCAAATGAAACGGCAGGGGATGTGCAGGCTGTTGGGCAGAAAACAGAAAGCACAGCGGATGCAGAGCAGACGGAATTGTATACAGAGACATTGGAAGCAGATACCGGGGCATTAGAAACAAATATTGAGGCGCAGACACAGGGTTATACGTTCACCGATGATCTTGGACGTGAGGTGACAGTGAAATCTGCAGATCGTGTGGCAGCGCTGATCGGTAGTTTCACAGATGTATGGATGTTAGCAGGCGGAAATGTTGTTGCAGCAGCAAATGATTCCTGGGAGAGCCTTGGTTTAGAACTTGATGAGAGTGTGGTAAATCTTGGAAGCATTTTGGAGCCGGATGTCGAGCAGCTCATTGCAGCGGAGCCGGATCTTGTGATCGCAAGTGCAAATACGGATGCGGATGTTGCATTGGAGGAAACACTGACAAAGGCAGGAATTACCGTTGCCTATTTTGACGTCGCGAATTTTGATGATTATTTAAACATGCTTTCCATCTGTACACAGATTACCGGCAGAGATGATCTCTATCAGAAAAATGGTCTGGATGTGCAGAAAGAAGTGGAAGAAATGAAGCAGAGAGCGGACGGCAGTAATCCGACTGTATTATTCCTTCGGGCAGCATCAAGCAATGTAAAGGCAAAGGGCAGTGACGGAAATGTCTGCGGAGAAATGTTAGCAGACCTTGGCTGTGTGAATATTGCAGACAGTGACGAGAGTCTGTTGGATGATCTTAGCATGGAGGCGATCATTGCGGCTGATCCGCAGTATATTTTTGTGACGATTCAGGGAAATGACAGTGATGCCGCTATGAAAAATGTAGAAGAACTTCTGACCTCTAATCCGGCATGGGCATCTTTGACTGCCGTGAAAAACGATCATTATTATATCCTTGATAAGCGCTTATTTAACTTAAAACCGAATGCAAAATGGGGAGAGGCTTATAAGCAGCTGGCAGATATTTTATACCCGGAGATGAAGTAAGAAAGGTTCGGTTTGAAAATGGCATATTTTCCGTTTTTTATTGATATAGAAAATAAAAAAGGTCTGATCGTGGGCGGCGGCAGGATTGCAGCACACAAGGCAGAAAAGATGAAGCCGTTCGGTGCAAAGATTATCATAATAGCACCTGATATCATGGAAAAATTAAAACAGGATCCGGTATTTTTGTGCGAGGAGCGTGCATTTGTGCCGGAAGACATCGAGGGCTGTGCATTTGTCATTGCGGCAACCGATGACAGAGAATTAAACCACAGGATCAGTGCATTGTGTCAGGAAAAAGGGATTTTAATCAATGTGGTGGATGACAAAGATTACTGCGTTTTTCTATTTCCATCCCTTGTGAAAGAGGGAAAACTGACCGCTGGAATCTCCACTGCAGGAGCCAGCCCGCAGATTGCGGCAGAATTAAGAAGCCACATAGCGAGAGAACTGCCGAATCAGATGGAAGAGATCCTTGATTATTTAGAATCGATCCGTGAACCTGCAAAAAAATTGATTGCAGATGACAAGATCAGAGCAAGATTTTTAAAAGAGACGGCACAGCTTTGCATGGATGAAAACCGTGTGCCGGATGAGAAAGAAACGATGCAGCGGATCAGAGATTATTGCCAGAGTGCGGAACAGACTGGATTGGAAAAAATTGTTAGTCTAGGCATGGTAACGCTCGTCGGTGCGGGCTGCGGTGCGTATGACCTGATCACACTGCGCGGTTTAAATGCAATACGGAGAGCCGAGGTGCTTGTCTATGACGATCTGATCGATACGCGTCTGTTAGACCACGCTTCGGAGAGCTGTGAAAGAATTTATGTCGGGAAACGGATCGGTGTACATAGCAGGGAACAGGAAGAAATCAATGCGATCCTGATCGAACATGCGAAGAAAGGCAAACGCGTGGTGCGCTTAAAAGGCGGAGATCCGTTTGTTTTCGGCAGAGGCAGTGAGGAAATGGAAGCGTTAAAGGCGAGAGGAATCCCGGTGACAGAAGTGCCGGGAATCACATCTGCCATTGCGGTTCCGGCGGCAGCAGGAATCCCGGTAACACACCGTGGAAAAAGCCGCAGTTTTCATGTGGTGACGGCACATACGAAAGGTACTGCCGACAGTCTGCCGGAAGGATTAAAAGAACTTGTGGCAGTGGAAGGTACGCTTGTATTTCTGATGGGAATGCACCAGCTTTCAAAACTGGCCGGACGGCTGATGGAGTATGGAAAATCTCCGGAAACACCGGCAGCAGTGGTGCAGGGAAATTTTGATGGAAAAACGGTAAGTGTGCGAGGAACACTTTTTGATATTGGAGAAAAAGTAAAAGAATCCGGGATGCAGTCTCCGGCGGTTATTGTGATCGGGGAGACGGCAGGAATGGAGTTGTAATTAAAAAAAAGAGGAAGCATACTGCAGTGAATGGATCACATTTAAAGCAGAGTGTGCTTCCTCTTTGTATATTATCTGATTAGATGGAAACAACATGAACTGTGTTTCCGTGATCTCGTGCCAGATGTTGTGATCTTTCAGGCAGGTGTAAATTTCCTGTTTGTTCATGTCGGGTTCCTTTTTTGTGAATGTATTTGTTCATATTAAACCATAAATACACGTCAAAGGCAATCGTTGCTATTGCCGGCAACGTCTGCTAAAATGATTTCAATATGAGAAAAAGGCAGGTAGTATTTGTGAGGGCAGAAGAAGTAATACAGGCGGTTGCAGAACTTTGCAGGCATTTTTCGGCGGTGGAGGTGATCTTATTTGGCTCCAGAGCGAAAGGAACAGCACGGGAGAGAAGTGACATTGATGTTGCCGTGTCCGGTGTGAAGGATTTTGATGCACTTGCAGAACAAATAGAAGAATTGCCGACACTGTACAGTATAGATCTGGTAAATATGGATACCTGTAAGAATCAGTTATTGTTGGAGGATATCAGACAATATGGACGAAAAATTTGAAAAACGCTATAGATCTTTTTGTAATTCACTGGATGCACTTGAAGAAGCAAAACAGCGGGATCTTTCGGATTCTTTTGTATTGAGTGGAACCAGTGCAAAATTTAGCATCACATTTGATCTGTCATGGAAAGTTATGAAAGATATACTGATAGAATATTATGCGATGACAGGCTTTATTGCGGGTTCGCCGCGTGAAGTGCTCAAAACATCCTATAAAGCGGAGCTAATTTCAGATGATGCATGGATGGAAATGTTAAAGGTAAGGAATCAGCTTGCGCATGACTACGATTGTGAAATTGTCAAGCATTATTGCAAAACGATCGTGGAACAATATATTGACCTGTTTTATGAATTTAAAAGGAAAGTAGAACAGTTGTTACATGCAGTTGGGTAAACTCTGTCATTAACCCTGCGTTTTGCGGTGTAACTTACGGCAGGGATCTTGTAGATCAAAGTGTTGGCGAGATGAACCGGATTGAAAGCTTTTGCTTCAATGCCATAGTGAGCGAGCAGTGATGTTAAAAGTTTTTCTTTCTCGGACTCATCTGCCATTCCGGTGTCAGATCCCCAAGTGTTACCACACGGTTATTTGCATAATCCATGGATTTTTGGTTCAAAATAATGTTATCTCTCATGCGGTAAGTATAACATAAAACCGGAGAATTTACAGCAATTCTGCAACCCGTTCTTCCACAACAGCCATATCAGTGGTAGGTTCAAACCGTTCTACCACATTTCCATCCCGGTCGATCAGAAACTTTGTAAAGTTCCACTTGATATCAGGGGTGTTACGGAAATCCGGCTGGGTACGGTATAATCCACTTTCGAGCAGCGGGGTGAGAGGGTGGTTTGGATCAAATCCTGCATCCTGATATTTTTCATACAGATCCTGCAGATCATCGTACTACGGGGTAAATCCACAGCGGGTAGCCGTGTTTACAACAAGAACGACCTTCCCCCTTGTAGTCATCCATTTTCACAACATTGCATCTTGCATCCTCTGCTTCATAATCATAAAAATTCATAGTAATCTCCTTTCTTGCGCTGTTTTTTGCGCATCTCAAGTTTGTGTGTAAGCACAAATCTTGCGTGTGAAAAATCTTATTTTTCACACTAAAGTCTTTTTTTAAAATGAATGATTTAAAACAATTAAATTGCACACAATCAAATGTAAAATAAAAATACATCATTTTAATCTATATGTCAAGAAAAAATTAATGCAAAAAAGAGTATTACTCAAAAAAGTAATACTCTCCATCTTCATCCGTGAACCTTTTCCAGCTTGTCTGAAACACATTCTCGATCACATGCGACTGCAGGCACTCATTGGGCGTGCCCACCATGGCAATATTGCGGTTCATGACAACTAGCGTATCTGAGATGCGCACCGCCTGACTCAGATCATGTAAGATCAGAATAATCGTTTTTTCCTGTTTTTTTAATTCCTTTATCATGGCGTAAAATTCGCGCTGACCGGTCAGATCCAGGTAAGTGGTCGGCTCGTCTAACACGATGTAATCACAATCCTGCGCTAACACCATGGCAAAAAACACGCGCTGTCGGATACCGCCGGAGAGCGTGTCGACATACTGGTCGGCATACTGGCTGATGTGGGTAAATTCCATGGCACGGTTTACAATTTCAGTGTCCTCCTTTGATTTCCGGCGGGAAAATCCAAGGTAAGGAAAGCGCCCGTGTTCCACAAGCATTTTAACCGGAATAGCAGGAATGATCGTGCGGACCTGCGGGAGCAGGGAAACTTCTCTTGCACGTTCTTTCGGGGAAATTTTAAGAAAATCCTGTCCGTTTAAGAATATCTGTCCGGCGGTCACTGTGGAAGCACCGTTTAAGCACTGGACCAGAGTGGTCTTGCCACAACCGTTCGGGCCAAGGATTGTGGTGATCTCCCCGTCACGGAAAGTTAATGAGATGTCGTTTAAGATCGGCGTGTGCTGACAGGAAACGGAAACGTTGCGAAATTCAAGCATGGACTCTTCGCCCTCCTTTCTTTTTCAGTAACAGATACAGGAAAAACGGTCCGCCGACGAACGACATGATAATCCCGGCGGGCAGCTCAAATGGAGAGAAGATCATCCGTCCGAGCAGGTCACATAACAGTACAAAACTGCTGCCCAAAAGTGCAGAACAAGGCAAAAGAAAACGTGCATCGCTGCCAAAAAGCCGCCTGCAGATATGCGGGATGATCAGTCCGATAAAACCGAGCAGACCGGCGAAACTGACAACACATCCGGCAAGGATGCTCGCAAGGGACAAAAGCAAAAAACGGGTGAGTGAAACGCGCAGTCCAAGGGAGCGCGCGATGTCATCCCCAAGCCCGAGCAGATTTAACGGATGTGCGAGAAACAAGGAAACAAAGAATGCAATAGCAATACAGAGGCACGGCAGGATCAGCCTGCTTAGGGTAAGCCCGGAGAGGGAACCGATCAGAAAAGACGTCAGGTTCACCGTAATATCCGTATTTAAAAGTTTGATCGTGTTGATGCCTGCACTTAAAAAACTGGAGACTGTAATACCGGCAAGAATGATCGTAGTCCTTGAACTGTCTGAGAGCGCAGCCAGAAAGAAGATCAGCAGTGTGGTGAGCAGGGCGCCGCAAAACGCAAAGACCGGAAGTGCAAATGAGTTTGCCGGGAAAAAGATCATGGCGAGCATGACTGCAAAACCGGAGCCGGAATTGACACCGATCGTGCTTGGACTTGCCAGCGAATTGTTCATCACACCCTGTAAGATCACGCCCGAACAGGATAGACCGATTCCGGCAAAAAGTCCGCCGAGCACGCGTGGGATGCGCACGGTAGTGATTAAAATATAAGAAGTAGAACTGTGGTCTGCCCCGGTCAGACAATGTAAGATATCTTTGAATGCAATATTCACGCTTCCAAATAAAATGCCTGCGCAGACAGACACGAGGAGTAACATACACATCAGAAGGATGGTAATGCTTTTGTGCTTTTTCATAGGGGATTCCTTCCTGCAAAAGTCTTTTGTATTGGTTAAAAAAAGATGGCAAATTTGCTCATTATGGTATCACAGGCAGGGGAAATGCGCAATGGGTTGGTTTTCATTTAAATGTTAAGGTCACTAATAAATTTCATAGTTACTTCAAAAAAGATTACCTTTAGGTTATAATACATGTAATTGGCTCAGAGATTCTGAGCAGTTACGAAAAACCTGCAGGTGATTAGTGTGAAAAATAACATTTTTCACACGCAAGATTTGTGCTTACACATAAACTTGATATGCGAAAAATGGTGTTTTTTATGGCAAAATACAGAAAAAAATTAGAGGCTGATATCCGTTGCCCGCTTGAATACGGTCTTGCGGTCTTTGGTGGCAAATGGAAATCGCGTATTATATGTGTGCTTTCCGCCGATAAAAAACTGCGTTACAGCGAGATACGGAAAGAAATGTATAACATCACAGACGCAGTTTTAGCAGCAACGTTAAAAGATCTCATAGCCGATGGTATTGTCGACCGGAAATCATATGATGAGATACCGCCGAGAGTTGAGTATTCACTTACGGAAAAAGGAAATTCGGTTGTTCCGATATTGCAGAGTATCTGCCGGTGGTCAGATATTTTCTATAAGGAAGATGTGGAAAATGAGATGAAACAGTGCCAGAAATGTGACTATCACAGATAGGATTGTGATATGTAACTATAATAATAAGCAGTAAAACAGAAATCATAAAGGAGACAGGATAAAATGAGAATAGCAGTGACATACGAAAACGGACAGATTTTTCAGCATTTCGGACACACAGAGCAGTTTAAAGTGTACGATCTTGAGGACAACAAAATTGTTAACACACAGGTTGTGGACACAAACGGACAGGGACATGGTGCACTTGCAGGATTTCTTAATTCAACAGATATAGATGTTCTGATCTGTGGTGGCATCGGTGGAGGAGCACAGGCTGCACTTGCTGCTGCGGGAATAAAACTGTTCGGTGGAGTATCAGGTGATGCAGACGAAGCTGTAAAAGCATATCTTGAAGGCAATCTGACATACAACCCGGATGTTCACTGTACACACCACGATCATGAGGATGGTCATTCATGCGGAGAGCATCATTGTGGCGAGGACAAGCATGGCTGTGCGGGAAATCACTAACAAACATTGGCGGTAAGCCATTAACATTATGCCATTATAGATGAACAGCTTCTGAAACTTCGTACACTTGGACTTACAGAGGAAGAAGCAGAGGAAGTTATTATTCAGAATTTTTTAAATTAACAGGCATACTAAGATTTTCTGATTTTCTCCCAAAGTCACAAAAAAAGTCCGATCTTTGTGCATTTTTTCAAGGTACTATCAATGATAGAACGATAAAAAACTTTATTTGCCCCAGCATCATCTTATCCATAAAAAAATCTGTTCTACCTGTTAGATATGAATCTGGCAAACTTGAAGTTATCGGAGCAATTTATATATTTCATAGGCAACCGGCTCACACCATTCATTCGATATCTCTTCACCAGGTACTTCAATTGCCAGATGAGAAAACCATTCATCCGGTGCGGCACCATGCCAGTGTTTCACTTCTGCCGGAATATTGATACAGTCACCAGGCTTCATTTCTGCTGCTTTTGTAAAGCTCTGTTCTTTTGCCACTGTCAAAAAATAGCGCAATAGTCTTAATTCCATATTTTTTATTCCCACAACTTCCATTTTATTCTCTTCATTATATCATTAAATAAAACGAATGCATACAATTTCAATCCTGCCCGCAAATCATATCATTCGTAATGTCCGACACCGCTTCCGGTCATCCAATCCGCAAAAATAGAAAAATAAAAAATGTGGAAAAAACTTCTTGCAATTTATTATCTTTACTGCTATACTCAGTTAAAACATATTATTCCTATACGACAAGTAGGAAATGAAAGGAGCGATACCGTGAAATTTAATACATCTTTGCTGCACGGTGCTTTTCGGGGTGAACCGCAGACGGGAGCAACATTAACACCAATTTATCAGTCGAGTGCATTTGAACAGGAATCGGCGGAGCGTCTGGAAAAGATATTTCATAATCAGGCTCCGGGATTTTCCTATACGAGGATCAATAATCCGACCGTTGAGGCATTTGAGAAAAGGATGACTGTGTTAGAGGGCGGTAAATCAAGCGTTGCCTGTGCATCCGGAATGGCTGCAATGTTTAATGCATTTGCAAATATTTTACAGGCAGGCGATGAGATCGTATCAAGCGCGAGCCTTTATGGTGGAAGCATTGATCTTTTCCGGGATCTGGAAGCATTTGGCATCAAAACACATTATGTGGAGAATAACGATCTTGATGCATTCTGCAAGGCAACCAATGCACACACAAGACTGTATTTTGCGGAGACACTCGGAAATCCAAGACTGGATGTAACAGATATTAAGGCACTTGCAAAGCTGGCACATGAGAATGGCGTACCGCTCATTATCGACAACACAGCAGCCACCGCATATCTGGTAAAACCGCTTTCACTGGGCGCAGACATTGTAGTCAATTCCACTTCGAAATACATCAATGGAAACAGCAACTCGATCAGCGGAGTTATCACAGACGGCGGAACATTTAAGTGGGATACCGAAAAATATCCGGGTATGCGTGATTTTGTAAAATTCGGACCGTTTGCCTACACTGCAAAATTGAGAAACGGACTGTTCCGCAACACCGGAGCCTGTCTCTCGCCGCAAAATGCATTTTTAAACAGCATTGGGCTTGAAACGTTAGGACTCCGCATGGAGCGTATCTGCGACAATGCAATGCAGCTTGCGGCTTATATTGAAGAAAACTATAAAGACATTACGGTAAATTATGCAGGGTTAGAGACGAGCAACTGGCATGAGATTGCAAAGAGCCAGTTTGACGGTCATTACGGCGGCATATTTACCTTAAGGCTTGGCAGTAAGGAGCGGGCATATGCATTTATCAATGCATTAAAATATCCGCTTAAGGTATCTAATATCGGCGATACCAAAACACTTGTCATCCATCCGGAATCGACCATCAGTGTACACAGCACGGAGGAAGAAAAGAAAGCGGGCGGTGTATTTGATGATCTGGTGCGCGTCAGCGTCGGAATCGAGGATATTGATGATCTGATCTGGGATTTTAAGCAGGCGATCGAGAGCCTTTCTTAAAAAACGAAAAAATATACCAAAGTGTTACAGTAATACTTTAAAACGGGCACTTTAAAGTGTTACAATAGAAAAGCACAGTAGAATACCAGGATATTGAAAAATCAGAAAAGATAAGGAGTGTAAAGATGGCGGGAGTTGATTATGCAGCATTAAAAAAAGGCGGATTCATGAGGCAGAAACAGAAAGGATTTTTCTCACTCAGAATCCAGGTGGTCGGAGGTAATCTGACTGCAGAAAATATTAAGACCGTGGCAGAGGTTGCGGAAAAGTACGGCAAAGGCTATGTACATATGACATCCAGACAGGGAATCGAGATACCGTTTGTCAATTTTGAGGATATCGAGGAAGTAAAAGCAGAGCTTGCAAAAGGCGGCGTGAAACCGGGTGTCTGCGGACCGAGAGTCCGTACCGTTACAGCTTGTCAGGGTTCGGAGATCTGTCCAAGCGGATGTATTGATACCTATTCACTGGCACAGGAGTTAGATGAACATTATTTTGGACGTGAACTTCCTCACAAGTTCAAGTTTGGTGTGACCGGATGCCAGAATAACTGCTTAAAGGCAGAGGAAAATGATATCGGAATCAAAGGCGGCATGGAAGTTTCCTGGGTTGAGGATAAATGTATCGGCTGCGGTGTCTGCGAAAAGGCGTGCCGTCAGGGTGCAATCAAATGTGAAGGAAACAAAGTGACGATCAACCGCGATCAGTGTAACTACTGCGGCCGCTGCGTGAAGTCCTGTCCGACGGATGCGTGGGAAGGAAACAGCGGATATCTGGTTTCCTTCGGTGGATTGTTCGGAAATCAGATCTACAAAGGGGAGCAGCTTCTCCCAATCGTACATGACAAAGAGACACTGTTCCGTGTCACCGATGCAGCGATCGACTTTTTCAGAGATCATGCAAACCCGGGCGAGCGTTTCCGCCTGACGTTACAGCGCGTCGGCGAGGTAGAGTTCCGTAAGAAGATCAAAGAAGCCTACGAGGGAAAGTAAGGATTTCTGGCAGAAAAAACATGTATGCAGGAAAAAATTGTATATAAAAACAAATAGATATGTCACAAAAAAATATGCATGCAAGAACAAATAAGCATGTAAACAAATAGATGCAGCAAAAGCATGCATACAGAAAACAATCTGGAGCAATCAAAAATGCAGCATATATAATAAGAAGAAACAGGAGGGAAGAAATGGAAATCGCAGGAATTGCAATCGACGAAACAGTAGATATTACCGATAAAGTATGCCCGCTCACTTTCGTAAAAACAAAGGTAGCGCTGGAGGAATTAGATGATGGCGAAGTCATTGCCATCCGCATGAACGATGGTGAGCCGGTACAGAACGTACCGCGCAGTGTCAAGGAAGAGGGACATCAGATCTTAAAACTGGTGGACAATGAAGATGGAACTTATAACCTGATCGTCCGCAAGGTAGAGGGATAGGAGGAATCATGGCACAGCGAATCAATAAAGACAATTTTGAAGAAAAAGTCCTGAAAAGTCCGCTGCCGGTTCTGGTAGATTTTTATTCGGACAGTTGTATTCCGTGCAAGCAGTTATCACCGGTGCTTGGGGATATCGAGGACGAACGCGAAGACACACTTTCTGTATATAAAGTAAATGTCAACTATGACATGGAGCTTGCTGAAAAATATGACGTCATGGGTGTACCGGCACTGCGGTTGTTTGTACAGGGCGAGGTCAAAGCAGAGAGAGCCGGTGCAGCAGGAAAAGCTGATATTGAGGCGTGGATCGATGAAAATTTAAAATAGCGGGCAGACAAAAAAAGGTTCCGCGGAAAAGAGGAGAAACATGCAGATCACAGTAGCAGGAAACAAAAAAGAAGTAAAAGATGACTTAAAGTTAACAGAACTGTTCGAGTTAGAGCAGGTGGAAACCCCGGAGTATGTGACCGTTTCCATCAATGAGGAATTCGTTCCATCTGAGCAGGTGGAATCAACGGTATTAAAAGATGGCGACAACGTAGAATTTTTATATTTCATGGGAGGAGGCAGCTATGGCGTTAACAGATGAGCAGATTGAGCGTTATTCAAGACATATCATATTAAAAGAAGTCGGCGCAAAGGGACAGAAAAAACTTTTAAATGCAAAAGTGCTGATCATCGGAGCCGGCGGACTTGGCGCACCTGCAGCAATGTATCTTGGTGCAGCAGGCGTGGGAACCATCGGTATCGTAGATGCAGATGAGGTCGATCTTTCCAATTTACAGCGTCAGATCATCCATGGCACAGCCGATATCGGAAAAGCAAAAGTAAAATCCGCAAAAGAGACGATCAATGCAATGAACCCAGATGTAACGGTAAAAACTTACCGCCAGTTTGTGACAAGCGAAAACATCATGGATCTGATTGCAGATTATGACTTTATCATTGACGGAACGGACAATTTCCCGGCAAAGTTTTTAATCAATGATGCCTGTGTCATGGCAAAAAAACCATTTTCCCATGCAGGAATCATCCGTTTTAAGGGACAGCTTATGACCTATGTTCCGGGAGAAGGACCATGCTACCGCTGTGTATTCAAAAACCCGCCACCAAAGGATGCAGTGCCGACCTGTAAACAGGCAGGTGTCATCGGTGCCATGGGCGGTGTGATCGGAAGTTTACAGGCAATGGAAGCAATCAAGTACATTCTCGGTGTAGGAAAACTTTTAACCGGTTATCTTTTAACCTACGATGCAATCAATCAGGAGTTCCACAAAGTTAAACTGCCGTCTAATACTGATGGCTGCGCAGTATGTGGAAAACATCCGACAATCACAGAACTGATCGACTACGAGCAGGTTGTCTGCACAGACGGTATTTAACTTAGGAGGCGCATATGCTGATTTTAAAACAGGAAGATTACAATAAAATCGTGGATCATGCAAAAAAAGGACTCCCGAACGAGGCATGCGGACTGCTTGGCGGCTATGTGGAAGGTGACAAACGTGTGGTGACAGACGTGTATCTGCTTCGCAACGTAGACGAGAGCAGGGAACATTTTTCCATGGATCCGGCAGAGCAGCTTGCAGCGATCAAAGATATCCGCCAGAAAAAAGGCGTGCTTCTCGGCAATTTTCACTCGCACCCGGAATCGCCGTCACGCCCTTCACAGGAAGATATCCGCTTAGCGTATGATCCGAAGATGAATTACCTGATCCTCTCCCTGATGAACCCGGAGGAGCTGGTGCTCAATTCCTTCCATATCGAAAAAGGAGAGGTCACAAAAGAAGAGCTTGTGATCGAAGCGTAAAAATAAAATCATAGACAAAAATAAGTGTGGAAGAAAATTTTTTCACACTTATTTTTTGTTTTATGGTACCAGAGGACTAGACCGTCAATTGACATAAATGATAATGATACGCTAAGATAAAAATATTGTGAAAAATGATTTTCTTAAAAGAAAATGAGGTTGCAGCAGGCAGCTGGAGGAGTATTGCGTGAGTAAGAAAATGTTATTAGGAGTATTAGCGGCAGTGATGCTATCAGGAGAGATAAGTGCTTCCCCTGTGTTGGCACAGAATCTGTACGCAGACAGGGACGTGACAGAAATCATGGAAACAGAGGAGGATGCGGCGGAGACAGAGCATGTGTTTTCTGTGGGCAATGCACTAGAAGATAAAAATGGTTTTGTAATTGAAAATGGAGTTTTAACAGATTACAGAGGGTATGAAACAGAGATTGCGATTCCGGCAGGGGTAACTTCCATCGGTGAGTCGGCATTTGAGGGAAAAGATATTGAGAGCGTCAAAGTTCCGGATGGGGTTACTGCATTAGGATATAGAGCATTTTATCACTGTACGAAATTAAAGTCTGTGGAACTGCCAAAGACCTTACAGACGATCGCATCATATGCATTCAGAAGTTGTGAAAATTTAGAGAGCATAACAGTTTCCGGTACCTCTGCGAAAAAAGGAACGGTAATGATACCGGGCAGCGTTACGGAGATGAAAGATTTTACTTTTGGCGGAAGTGATTTAATTACGGAACTGGATATAACGACTTCTACGGCAGTTATCTCTAACCGTATTGTAGATCTGCCCAATGTGAATACAGTAAAAGCCACCGGCAGTACAAAATACAAAGTCCAGGATAACATATTGTATGATAAATCAGTTGAAGATTTATACTATTTTCCGCAGGGAAGCAGCAAAACGCAGGTCATACTGCCGGAGGGCGTTGAGGTTATTGAAGAAGCAGCTTTTTATAACTGCAAAAATATTGGAAATATAACCTTGCCACAGACCTTATGGAAGATTGAGGATATGGCACTGTGGGGGTGTGAGAAGATAAAGAAACTGGAGCTGACTTCGAAAATTTCAAGTGTTGGAAGTTATGTATTCAGGGACTGTAAGGCATTAGAAGAGATTATAGTTGTACCGGAAAACACATATTTTAAAAGTGTGAACGGTATTTTATATGAAAAGAAGAAATACATGAGAATGATGGTATGTCCTGCGATGAAACAGGGAATTGTTACGGTTGCAGACGGAATGCATGAGATTGGTACGGAGGCATTTCATGACTGTAAATATGTGACAGAAGTCAGACTGCCGGAAAGTTTAGAGACAATCAACAGCAGTGCTTTTGAAGGATGCAGTGCGCTGGAAAAAATTGAACTGCCGGATAATATCGAGCAAATTGGAATGTATGCATTTGAAGATTGTACAGCGTTAAAGAGTGTCAAATTACCAGCCAGATTAACGGACATTGATCAGGCAGTGTTTGCGGGGTGTGAGTCTCTGGAAAATATCGTGATTCCAGAAGGGGTAACCAGTATAAAATACAGGGCATTTGATGGCTGTGATAATTTACAGTATGCGATCATTCCGGCGTCCGTAACCAGCATAGAGGATGGTGCATTTGAAACCGGCCGGAGAGACAGGGATCTGCTCATTTACTGTAAGGAGGGAACCTGTGCAGAAAGCTACGCAAAAGAAAATGATATTTCTTATGCGTATGGAAACACAGCGAAGAAACGGCAGACGATCACAGCGAATGACTTTGAAAAAATGTATGGAGATGAGCCATTTTATATTCAGGCAGCTACAGACGGAGATGGAAAGCTGACTTATAAGGTAAAGGATGAGTCTGTGGTTACGGTAAGCGCTGACGGAAAAGTCACGATCAAAGGAACAGGAACAACAGATGTCGTGATCACGGCTGCAAGAACAGACGCTTACGAGTGGGCATCGAAAACGATCCATATCAGTGTCCGGGGTGTGGTGAAGAAAAAATCGCAGACGATCACCGTCGCGGATATTATCAATATCTATGAAGGAAATACGGTAGCATTAGACGCTGCAACGGATGGGGACGGAACAATTTCTTATGTGTCAGATGATAAAACGGTTGCAAGCGTGGATGCTTCCGGAAAAGTCTGTGGAATAAAACAGGGGACAGCACATATTACTGTTCTTGCATCAGAAACGGAATTGTATCATGCATCAGAGACAATCGTCACAGTAACTGTGAAGCCCAAAAAGACACAGAGTAATACAGATCCGGGGAAAAAACCATCGGATAACGTGTCGAAGGATGATTCACAGACAACAGAGGATAAAAAACCTTCTGATGGCGGCAACAATACATCCGGGACAACAGATGGTCAGCAGACAAAGAAGAAACAGACCATAAAAGCAAAAAATATCACAAAGACATACAGTACAAAAACATTTTCCATCGGAGCAAAGACAAATGGTGGAGGTAAATTAACATACAAGGTGGCAGATAAAAAAATTGCGAACATAAGTAAGACCGGAAAGATCAAACTGAAAAATTATGGACAGACAAAAATTACGATCAAAGCAGCCGCAAAAGGAAAATATAAGGCAGCAACAAAGACGATCACATTAACCGTAAAACCGGTAAAGGTAAAAGTAACCTCTGTAAAGCAGCTAAAGGCAAAGACGTTACAGGTAAAGTGGAAAAAGGATAAGAAGGCATCCGGTTATATCATTCAGTACTCCACAGATAAGAAATTCAAAAAGAATGTGAAAAAAGCTGTTGTCACAAAAAACCAGACCGTTACGAAAAAGATCACGAAATTAAAACCGGGAAAGAAATATTATGTCCGTGTGTGTGCATATAAAAATTCTCACGGAAAAAAAGTACAGGGAAGTTATGGTACGGTAAAAAGTGTAAAATTGAAGTGATATGCATCGGCATAAAAGTGGTAAAGGATGGAGAAACGTTATGAAAATGAAAAGAATACTGACTGGAATGCTGGGAGCAGCTATTTTAGCTGCAGGCGTAAATCTATTGTCCGTACAGGCGGCAGAAAATGCAGGAGTGATGGAATATATAGCTGCGACAGAATACATAGAGGAAACAGAAGCGGCAGAGCCGGAAAATGCAGAAAAACAGGTGTTTGAAACTGAAGAAGATACAAAAACAGCAGATACGGGTGAATTTACGATCAACAACGGTCTGTTGACAAAATATACCGGAACAGCAGAGACGGTTACAATCCCTTCAAATGTCAGAAGAATTGGCGAGTCAGCATTTCAGAATAATAAATACATCAAAAGCGTAATCATTCCGGGAAATGTACGGAAAATTGAAATGCTGGCATTTTATGGATGCAGCAATCTGGAAAGTGTCACAATGGCAGAAGGTGTAGAAGAGATTGGTATGCAGACATTTTCTGAAACTCATTTGAAAAGTGTTGTTCTTCCCAAATCCATAATCAAAATGGATAGACTTGTGTTTACAAGCTGCAATCGGCTGACAAGTATTGATTTTACAGAGGGCACTTATAATATTAATGGTGATATCATAGGTTCCTGTGCTGCGCTGACAGAGATAAAGGTTTCAGGCAATAATACGAGATATCAGGTTAAAGATAACGTGTTATATGAAAAGAATGGAAAAACAATTTGTTATTGTCCGTCAGGCCGCAAGACTGATATGAATGTGCCGGATGGAGTAGAGCATATCGGAGATTTTGCATTCTGGGATTGTCTTACAACGAAAGTTACACTTCCTGATAGTGTAAAAAGTATTGGAGAACGGGCATTTTTTTCGACCGGAATGGAGACGATGATACTTCCGGCGAATCTGGAGTCGATCGGAAAAGAAGCATTTTTTTATTGCCAAAATTTAAAACAGATCACAATTCCGGCTAAGACAACAAAAATAGGAAACAATGTGTTCGCAGCTGTGATCACTTAGAGACGATCAATGTGGCGGCAGGGAATACGATATACAGATCAGAGGATGGCATATTGTATGGCACAGAGGAAGGCAGACTCGTGTTGATTAATTGTCCTGCCGGAAAAAAAGGCAGCGTGAAGATCTTAGAGGGGACGGTGGGAATCCTTGACGGTTCCTTCAGTAACTGTGAAAAGATCACATCGGTAGATATGCCGGACAGCGTAAAGAGCATTGGCGAAGATGCATTTAAATCCTGTTCCTCGCTTATAAAAGTCCGGTTCTCAAATCAGCTTACGGATATAGGAAACTATGCCTTTTATAGGTGTGATTCCATGCAGCAGGTACATCTGCCGGACAGTGTTAAAGATTTGGGGGCATGGGCTTTCCGGTATTGTGATGCGTTAACAGAAGTAACAATTTCCAAAAATATTTCGGATATTCCGGAGAAAACGTTTGGTGACTGCACAAATCTGACCGGTATTACCATACCGGACGGGGTAAAAACAATAGCAGACGATGCGTTTTCATATTGCAGCAATTTAACGATATACTGTAGTTCAGGTTCTGCTGCAGAAAAATATGCGAAAAATAACAATATTAAAAGTAAGGTAACTGACGAACGGAAAACCCAGACGATTACGACAGATAATGATAACATTGAAAAAACGGTTGGAGATCCGGATTTTAAGATCACTGCAAAAACAACCGGGGATGGAACTCTAAGTTTTTATTCGGGAAACGAGGATATCATTCAGGTATCTGAAAATGGAGCTGTAAAGATCATCGGAGCAGGTACGACCAATATTGTGATCACGGCATCTGCGACGCAAAATTGTAAAATGGCGCAGACAGAAATTTATATTACAATAAAAAATAAAGAAACGGATCAAAAGCGTGTGCAAAAGATCACGTATTCTTATCAGGCAGATAAAAAGGATCTGAATATTTTCTATCTTGACGCAAAGTCGGATGGGGATGGTAAGATATCTTACCGGTCAGAAAACGAAAAAATTGTAAAAATAGATGCAGATGGAAAAGGATATATCTTAGGTTCCGGCACAGTAAAAATTATTATCTCGGCATCAGAGACAGATACCTGTGCGGCAGCGCAGAAAATAGTTACGTTAAATGTAGAAAAAATAACAGATCAGACAGATGAACCGGGGCAGACACAAAAGCCGGATCAGACAGAAAAGCCGGGGCAGACAGATACTCCGAATCAGCCGGATAAGCCGTCAGACCAGAACGGTAATGCCACACAGCAGAAAAAGAAACAGACCATAAAAGCTAAAAATATTACAAAGACCTACAGCACAAAAACTTTTGCCATAGGTGCCAAATCAAGTTGTGGGGCAAAACTGACCTACAAGGTGGCAGATAAAAAGATCGCAGCCATAAGTAAGACCGGAAAAATCAAATTAAAGAGTTACGGACAGACAAAAATCACAATCAAAGCGGCTGCAAAAGGAAAATATAAGGCAGCAACAAAGACGATTACTTTAACGGTAAAACCGGTGAAGAACCAGATTACTTCTCTGAAATCCAAAAAGGAAAAGACATTTGAAGTAAAATGGAAAAAGGACAAGAAAGCATCCGGTTATATCGTTCAGTATTCCATGGATAAGAAATTCAAAAAGAATGTAAAAAAAGTTGTTGTCACAAAAAACAAAACCACTACCAAAAAAATCACAAAATTAAAGCCGGGAAAGAAATACTATGTCCGTGTATGCTCTTATAAAAATTCCCGCGGGAAAAGAGTGCAGGGAGCTTATAGTAAGGTGAAAACTGTGACGGTCAGAAAGTGATTGCTCCTGTTATTTTCGGAAATAAAAGATTAAAAAATTTAAAAGAATTAATGTAAGAACAGCTATAAACACAGTGTTTATGGTTGTTCTTTTTTTCTATTTATGGTTCCTGATACCTAAGTACCATTTTGCAAAAATTTATCAAATTACCTTGACAAATATTTCCATCAGACATATACTTTGAAAAGCTAATTATTTGACTATCAAACTATTTGAAAGGCAAATGATTACATGAATCAGAAAATAAGAAAAGAAAATCGGCCCACAATAGAAATGAGGGCAGGGCGCTGGAAAAATGATAAGGTATGCGCAGAAAAGGAGAAAAATATGTTAGAGAAAATGATCCCGATTATTGCAGAGCAGTTAAATGTAAATGAGTCTGAAATCAAAGCAGAGTCCAATTTCAAAGATGATTTAGGAGCAGATTCCTTAGATTTATTTGAACTTGTCATGGCTCTTGAGGAAGAGTTTGGCGTGGAGATCCCATCTGAGGATTTACCTTCTATCGTAACTGTCAATGATGTTGTTGAGTACTTAAAAGGAAAAGGTGTGGCTTAAGTATGGAGACAAGGGTAAGCAAACTGCTGGGAACAAAATATCCGGTCATCCAGGGCGGTATGGCATGGGTTGCGGAATATCATCTTGCGGCGGCAGTTTCAAATGCCGGAGGTTTAGGTATCATTGGAGCGGCAAGTGCACCGCCTGAGGTGGTCAGAGAGCAGATCAGGGAGGCAAAGAAGCTGACTGACAAACCGTTTGGCGTGAATGTCATGTTATTAAATCCGAATGCGGCTGAGGTTGCACAGATCGTCATTGAAGAGGGCGTTAAAGTAGTGACCACAGGTGCCGGTAACCCTGGAAAATTTATGGATGACTGGAAAAAGGCAGGCGTTGTCGTGATTCCGGTTGTTGCAAGTGTTGCAATGGCGAGAATGATGGAACGTGGCGGAGCAGATGCAGTCATTGCAGAGGGAATGGAGTCTGGCGGACATATCGGTGCACAGACGACCATGACACTCGTTCCGCAGGTGGCAGATGCAGTACAGATACCGGTCATTGCCGCAGGGGGAATTGCAGACGGCAGAGGCATGGCAGCAGCATTTATGCTCGGCGCCGAAGGTGTACAGATGGGAACCAGATTTGTGGTCGCGAAAGAATCCATCGTGCATCCGAATTATAAAGAGCGTGTCATTAAGGCAAAGGATATTGATTCGGAAGTGACAGGTATGAGTACCGGACATCCGATCCGCGTGCTGCGCAACCAGATGAGCCGCGAATATCTGAAACTGGAAAAAGAGGGAGCATCCTTTGAAGAGTTAGAGCACCTTACACTTGGTTCCCTGCGCAAGGCAGTCATGGATGGTGATGTGGTAAACGGAAGCCTGATGGCAGGACAGAGCGCGGGCATGGTAAAAAAAGAGCAGACCTGTAAAGAGATCATTGAGGATGTTGTGACACAGGCAGAGAAGCTGCTGGGAAGACCATGTGAAAAATAAGATTTTTCACACGCAAGATTTGTGCTTACGCACAAACTTGAGATGCGCAAAAGACAGCGCAAGAATGGAGATTAACATGGGAAAGACGGTTTTTATGTTTCCGGGACAGGGAGCACAGTACATAGGAATGGCAAAGGATTTTTACGATGCTATGCCGGAATGCAGGGAAGTATTTGAGGAGGCATCCGAGGCGTCAGGACTTGATATTGCTGCGTTATGTTTTGAGGAAAATGATAAGATCAATATCACAGAATATACGCAGATCTGTATGCTGACTGCAGAGGCAGCAATCCTGCGTGCCTTACAGGTAAAAGGTTACAAAGCAGACGTGACGGCGGGTTTAAGTCTGGGTGAGTATGGGGCATTGATTGCCTGTGGAGCATTGAGCAGAAAAGATGCGTTTGCACTGGTGCGCAAGAGAGGTATTTATATGCAGGAGGCAGTGCCGGAAGGTGGAGCAATGGCAGCAGTTTTAGCATTAGATACTGCGCAGATCGAGGAAGCCTGTGAAAAAACAGAAGGCATTGTATCGATCGCAAACTATAACTGCCCAGGGCAGATCGTTATTACCGGAGAAGAAGAAGCTGTGACAGCGGCAGGTGAGCTCTGTAAGGAAGCCGGAGCAAAACGTGTCGTTCCTTTAAAAGTCAGCGGTCCGTTCCATTCTGCAATGTTAAAAGGTGCAGGAGAAAAACTTGGCGAGGAATTAAAACATGTAACAGTCCATACACCGGAAATCCCGTATGTCGCAAACGTGACAGCAGACTATGTGACCAAAGAAGAGGATATCAAGCCATTACTGGAAAAACAGGTATCCTCATCTGTCCGATGGCAGCAGACGATCGAGCGACTGATCGCAGATGGCGCAGATCTGTTTATAGAGATCGGACCGGGAAAAACACTGACCGGATTTATGCGTAAAATCAACCGCGATGTAACGGCAGTCAACATTGATAAGTTTGAGGATTTCAAGAAGTTTATTGCGGAGAATTAATACGCGGAATCAATGTTATCAGCTTTCGTTAACTTAAAAATTATTTTTAATAACGAAGGCATGGTGCCGCAGTTATCAGAAAAAGGAGAAGTTATGTTAACTAATAAAACAGCACTGGTCACCGGTGCAAGCCGCGGCATCGGAGCTGCGATCGCAAAAAGTCTTGCAAAAGAAGGTGCATTTGTCATCATCAATTACAACGGTTCCAAAGAGCGTGCCGATGCTGTTGCGGCAGAAATCACAGCGGATGGCGGCAAAGCGGCAGTTTACGGCTGCAATGTATCTGATTATAGTGCCTGTGAAAAAATGGCAAAAGACATCATGGAGACATACGGTCATCTGGATATTCTGGTCAACAATGCCGGTATCACACGGGATGATCTTTTGATGAAAATGAGCGAGGAAGCATTTGACGCGGTCATTGCGACAAACCTCAAGGGAACTTTTAACACGATCCGTCATTTTTCACGCTATCTGTTAAAGCAGCGTTCCGGAACGATCATCAATCTATCATCCGTATCCGGTATTCTTGGAAATGCAGGACAGGCAAATTACAGTGCAAGCAAGGCGGGCGTGATCGGACTGACCAAAAGTGTGGCGAGAGAACTTTCTTCCCGTGGGATTACCTGCAATGCGGTTGCGCCGGGATTCATTGATACGGAAATGACAGCGCAGATGACAGACAATGCAAAGGAAGCAGTGAAAACGCAGATCCCGCTCGGCAGAGTCGGAAAAGTGGATGATATTGCGGAGGTAGTGACATTTTTAGCCTCGGAGAAAGCATCCTACATCACAGGACAGGTAATTTCCGTGGACGGCGGTATGAGCATATAAGCAGTAAAAACATTTTGACTGCATGGTATTGTGTCGGATCAAAAAGGAAAAGCCTGAATTTGGGGCTTGAAAATGGAAAGGAAAAGTTATGAGCAGACGAGTAGTGGTAACAGGAATGGGCGCGATCACTCCGATCGGACTTAGTGTAGAGGAGTTCTGGCAGTCCGTAAAAGAAGGAAAAACCGGTTTCGGTGAGATCACAAAATTTGATACAGAAGGATATAAATGTCATCTTGCAGCCGAAGTAAAAGATTTCGATGCAAAACAGTATATGGATGCGAAGACGGCAAGACGTATGGAACTGTTCTGCCAGTACGCGGTGGCAGCTGCAAAAGAGGCGATCACAGATGCAGCATTAGATATGGAAAAAGAAGATCCTTACCGCGTCGGCGTATCAGTCGGAAACGGAGTCGGAAGTCTTGGGGGAATTGAGCGTGAGCACAAAAGACTGTTGGAAAAAGGACCGTCAAAAGTGAATCCGCTGTTCGTACCGCTTGTCATTTCCAACATGGCAGCCGGAAATGTTTCCATTGCATTTGGACTGAAAGGAAAGAGTATCAATGTGGTAACAGCATGTGCAACCGGAACAAACAGTATCGGTGAGGCATTCCGGAGTATTCAGTATGGTGAAGCAGATGTGATGGTTGCCGGTGGAACAGAGGGCGCGATCTGCCCGCTTGGAATTGCAGGATTCACATCTCTGACGGCACTTTCCACTGAGAGTGATCCGGCAAAATGCTCGATTCCATTTGACAAAAACCGCAGTGGTTTTGTGATGGGAGAAGGTGCTGCGATCGTTGTATTAGAGGAATTAGAACATGCAAAAGCACGTGGAGCAAAAATATATGCGGAAGTAGTCGGATACGGAACATCATCCGATGCATACCATATTACTTCGCCTGCTGAGGATGGTGCCGGTGCAGCCCGCGCCATGACCAATGCGGTGGAAGATGCAGGCATCCGTTCGGAAGAAATCACCTACATCAATGCACATGGAACATCCACGCATCACAACGACCTGTTTGAAACGCGTGCGATCAAACTTGCTTTTGGCGATCACGCATATGATATGAAGGTCAATTCCACCAAATCTATGGTTGGACATCTGCTCGGTGCCGCCGGTGCCATTGAATTTGTAACCTGTGTCAAAGAAATTCAGGACAGTTTTGTACATGCGACCGTCGGTTACACGACACCGGATGAAGAACTGGATCTTGATTACTGTAAAGAGGCGGTACAGATGGATGTGCCGTATGCACTGAGCAACTCACTTGGTTTCGGCGGACACAATGCAAGTATCCTGCTGAAAAAATACAGTGAATAATTGGGAGGAAATGCCTCTGCTCACCAGTGGGCAAATTTTATTTTGGAAAACAGGGAGGCAATTATGTCCGTTTTAACAACGAAACAGATCATGGAGATCATTCCGCATCGTCAGCCGTTTTTGCTGATCGACACGGTGGAAGAATTAGAATCCGGCATGCGTGCCGTTGCAAAAAAATGTGTCAGCTACAATGAGCCATTCTTTGGCGGACATTTTCCAAATGAGCCGGTCATGCCGGGCGTACTGATCATTGAAGCACTGGCACAGACCGGAGCGGTTGCAATTCTCTCGGTGGAAGAAAACCGCGGAAAAACTGCATATTTTGCGGGAATCAATTCTGCAAAATTCAAACGGAAAGTAGTGCCGGGAGATGTGTTGATATTGGAAACAGAGATCATAAAGCAAAAAGGCCCGATCGGTGTCGGCCGTGCCACAGCGAAGGTGGGGGATGACATTGCATGTATCGCGGAGCTGACATTTGCGATCAGTTGAAGTTAAGAGAGTCTGGAACAGCGCAGGTTTGATAAATAACTGTAAACAGGCAAAAAGGGGAAAGTATGGCAGCATTTTTTTTGAAGAAGAAAAAAGAAGTAACAGAGACGGTAGAAGAACCACAGAAAACGGTAGAGGCAGCAAAAAAAGAGGCAGAGACAGTTAATACAGAGCCGCCGGCAACGATCGTCTGTCCGGCTTGTGGCAGAGAGATCAATAAGAAAACTGCGGAAAAAAATAAATATGTCTGTTATGAGTGCGGCAATTATTTCCGCGTCCGTACCAAAAACAGGATCCGCATGGTTGCGGATAAGGATACCTTTGAGCCGTGGTTTGAGGAATTGGAGTCAAAAAATCCGCTTGATTTTCCGGGATATCCGGAGAAGATCAAAGCCGCACAGGAAAAGACAGGACTGCATGAGGCAGTCACAGTCGGAAAATGCAGGATCTATGGACTTGAGACGGTGATCGGCGTGTGTGATGCCCGGTTTATGATGAGCAGTATGGGGCATGTTGTGGGAGAAAAAATCGCACTTGCGGTGGAGCGTGCGACAGAACTTTCTCTTCCGGTTATTTTATTCTGTTGTTCCGGTGGTGCAAGAATGCAGGAGGGAATCGTTTCCCTGATGCAGATGGCAAAGACGGCGGCTGCATTAAAAAAACATTCCGAGGCAGGACTTTTATATGTGCCAGTGTTAACCGATCCTACAACCGGAGGTGTGACGGCAAGTTTTGCAATGCTAGGTGATATCATCCTCGCAGAGCCGGGGGCGTTGATCGGGTTTGCCGGGCCGCGTGTTATCGAGCAGACGATCGGGGAAAAACTGCCGGAAGGATTCCAGAGAGCCCAGTTCCAGTTAGAGCATGGTTTTGTGGATGCGATCGTGGAACGTAAAGATTTAAAAATGACACTTTACCGCATCTTAAAAATGCATCAGAAAACAGAAGGATATGCCAACTTTGATCCACTGCGCAGCGATGACTGTTACGAGCCGACAGAGGTCATGAAAGAGCGGGCAACAAAGGCACAGCCGCTTTCTGCATGGGAAAAGGTGCGTGCGGCAAGACGTGCAGACAGACTTGCTTCCGTGGATTATATGGAAAATATTTTTGATGATTTTATGGAATTTCACGGGGACAGACAGTTTGCGGATGATCCTGCGATCGTGGGTGGTGTTGCTTATCTCGATGGCCAGCCGGTTACTGTGATAGGGATTCATAAAGGAAAAGATTTAAAAGACTGCATGCGCCATAATTACGGAATGCCTTCACCGGAAGGTTACAGAAAAGCACTGCGTCTGATGAAACAGGCAGAAAAATTCAACCGTCCGATCATTACATTTGTGAATACCTCCGGTGCATTCTGCGGAAAAGAAGCGGAAGAACGCGGACAGGGGGAGGCAATCGCAAGAAATCTCTACGAGATGTCAGCCATCAAGGTTCCAATTTTATGCCTGATGATCGGAGAAGGCGGAAGTGGCGGTGCACTCGCGTTGTCGGTCGGCAATGAAGTATGGATGCTCGAAAATGCTACATATTCTGTTCTATCCCCGGAGGGCTTTGCATCGATCCTCTGGAAAGATGGAAAACGTGCGAAGGAAGCAAGTGAGGTCATGAAGATCACTGCGCATGATCTGTATGCATTAAATATTATAGAGCAGATCATCCCTGAATATGGAGCAGCGGATGAAAAGGCATGTGAATCGATCTCCAGATATATGAAAGGTCATATGAAAGAATTTTTAGAGCGGCAGAATGGAAAAACGGGAGAACAGCTTGCAAAAGAGCGTTATGATAGATTTCGTGCGTTCTAAGAAGCAGATTATGTGAGCCTGTATTTTATAGATTCCGGTAAAAAATTGCCGGGATATTTCGCAGAGGGCAGATGAAAAAATAAACTCTGGTAATGAGGAAAAAGTATGAGAATCAAAATCAAGGGAACAGGAAGTGCAGTCCCGAAACTTCGGGTAACAAATGATGACTTAAGTAAATTGATGGATACCTCGGACGAGTGGATCAAAAGCCGCACGGGAATCGGTGCAAGGCACCTTGCGGTAGAAGAAACGACAACAGGACTTGCCGTTGCAGCAGCAAACGATGCTTTAAGGGATGCAGGAGTAACCGCAGAAGAACTTGATCTTATCATTGCAGCGACGGTTACTGCAGATAAATTTCTTCCCAATCTTTCCTGCGAGGTGCAGAGTGCCCTGGGGGCAAAAAACGCAGTGGCTTTTGATTTAAATGCAGCGTGCTCCGGATTTTTATTTGCGTTAAATACGGTGCAGATGTATCTGGAAAATGGTGTTTATAAAAAGGCACTTGTCATCGGTGCAGAGACTCTTTCAAAGATCATGGACTGGAATGACAGAAGTACATGTGTGCTGTTTGGGGACGGCGCCGGGGCTGCAGTCGTTGCGGCGGAAGATGATGGGAAGGAAGATGGTAAACAGAATAATTCAGGCGGTAAATCAGATTTTGGAAGGACGCAGCCGGATGCAGAAAGCAAAAGTAATAAAAGCGGCATTCTAAGCATGGTGCAGGGATCTGACGGCGCGCGTGGAGAAGTACTCCGCTGTGATAACCGTCCGGTCAATAATCCATTTGCAGTCAATGATGCCACACTTTCCTATGTGTCGATGAACGGACAGGAAGTATACAAATTTGCAGTAAAGACGGTGCCAAAAGTAATTGAGAAAGCGGTAGATAAAGCTGGACTTAAAGTGGAAGATATTGATCTGTTTGTACTTCATCAGGCAAACCTGCGTATTATTGAATCTGTTGCAAAAAGACTGCATCAGCCGATGGAAAAATTTCCGACGAATCTGGAAGAATGTGGCAATATTTCTGCAGCAAGCGTACCGATTTTACTTGATAATATCAATAAACATGGTATGATATGTGAAGGTAAAAAAATAGTTTTGGCAGGATTTGGAGCAGGGCTGACATGGGGCGCGACGGTTTTGACATGGTAGAGGCGGCAAGAAACAGATTGATTGTGGTTATGCAGGTAAACGACAAATGGTACTGCCATGAATAGGAGTATATTTGAATGACGGCAGATGAAACATTAAATGAATTATTGGTAAAATTATTTAAAGACATTATGGAGATCGAAGGGAAATCACTGATCACCGATGACTTTAAGGATCTTACCTATAATGATTTTCATGTAATAGAAGCGATTGGCATGTCAGAGCCAAAGAGCATGAGCACTGTGGCAAAACTGATGAATGTCACGACAGGAACGCTGACAAAGGCGATGGATGGTCTGACAGATAAAGGGTATGTTGTCAGGGAGCGCAGCAAGCAGGATAAGCGTGTTGTCTGGGTATGCCTGACTGAAAAAGGAAAGGCAGCTTACCTGCATCATGAGGAGTTTCATCATCGGATGATCGACCATATCAAGGGAGAGCTTAATAAACAGGAGATAACGGTGCTGATCTATTCACTGGCAAAACTGGTGGACTTTTTCCAGCAGGTATATGGGGAGAATGAAGAAGCGTAAAGGGTTTGGATAAAGTTGTGGATGTTATATAGATATTTAAGGGTGTTTTCCGGAAACGGGAGGCATCCTTTTTTGATACCTGCATCATGATAGATATTCTCAAATAAATGTTGTAATTACAACATACAATCTGCCCGAAATAAATTAAGATGATACCAGAAACAAGGACAACTGTGTGAATAACAGATCTTCACACACAGGATTTGCGCCAGAGAGACATACGGATGGGGCAGGAAATGGAGGAATATTATGGAAAAGACAGAATTAAACAACAGGAAAGTGGCAGTGATCGGATGTGGATTTGTAGGTGCGACCTCTGCGTTTGGACTGATGCAGAGCGGACTTTTTTCCGAGATGGTTTTGATCGATGCGAATACAGAGAAAGCAGAAGGGGAGGCAATGGATATTTCCCATGGAATCCCATTTGCAAGACCAATGAAAATTTATGCAGGTGGATATGATGATATCATGGATGCAGCGATCATCGTTGTGACGGCCGGTGCAAATCAGAAACCGGGAGAGACAAGACTGGATCTGGTACAGAAAAATGTCGGCATTTTTAAGAGTATTATTCCGGAGATCGCAAAGAGAAATTATCAGGGAATCCTGCTTATCGTGTCAAACCCGGTAGATATCCTTACATATACGGCTCATAAATTGAGCGGGATGCCGGAAAACCGCGTGATCGGTTCCGGTACGGTTTTAGATACGGCAAGGTTGAAGTATGAGCTGGGAGAACATCTTGGTGTGGACAGCCGGAGCGTGCATGCCTTTATCATCGGGGAGCATGGGGACAGTGAGATTGCTGCATGGAGCAGTGCGAATGTATCAGGAATTCCGTTAAATACGTTCTGCGAGATGCGAGGCCATTTCAATCATGACGATTCTATGGAACGCATTGCGGCAAATGTGCGCAACAGCGCCTATGAGATCATTGCAAAGAAAAATGCAACTTATTATGGAATCGCAATGTCTGTAAAACGAATCTGCGAGGCAATCGTTCGTGATGAAAAATCCATTCTTCCGGTTTCCGGTATGATCCACGGAATGTATGGTGTGGAGGATGTGGTTTTAAGTATGCCTGCAATCGTTGGAAAGAACGGAATCGAGAGACAGGTTCCGATTTCTCTGGATGAGGGCGAGCAGAAACAGCTTCAGAAATCAGCACAGATCTTAAAAGAGATGGCAGAACAGGTTTTATAATCTTGTGGTTAAACGGTAACAGATAATGTGTCAGCGGAAAATTTCTTGCCTGTGATGGCAGGAATCTGCTATAATTCAGTAGTAGGTTCGCTCGCGAAGAGTGTAATTTGTTATTAAATAAAAATTACCACAGGGGGGGAAAGTTATGATAAGAGAAAAAAAGAGATGGTTGTCAGGAATTTTGGTATTTACACTGTTGTTTACTTTGATCTTTGTGATACCGCAGGAGCATGCAGTGGCGGCGACAAAGAAAGTACCGGCATTTGATTCGAAAAAGAGAACGGTTTTTCTGGGAGATGAGTCAAGTTATGTAGAAACCCTTCGTTTTGTAAATGTTTCATCAAAAGCACAGGTAACAGATGTTAAGATCTCAGATACTTCGGTACTTAAATACGACTATCTGTACAATGTTAATCAGGGAATTTATGTTAAAACGTTAAAGACCGGAAGCTGTAAAGTAAGCTGTAAAGTAAAGCAGGGAGGAAAAACATATAAGTTATCTACGAATATAACTGTAAAAAAAGCAGATCCATTCTCATATGTTAAATTAAATGGAAAAAATGTATATAAGAATGGTACGGGCAAATTATGCAATTATTGGTCGGATAAGTCAAAGGTAAAAGTAAGCTATAAGCTGAAAAAGGGATGGAAATTAAAAACAATGTATTCCAATGACCATTATCGGGATTCCAAGAAGTCAAAATACGTTATAACTAAGGATAAAAAGCTGAAAAATGGAAGTTCTGTAAAAATCCAGAAAGACTATACAAGTGTAAAAATTGATGTGCAGAATCCGAAAGGAGAAGTATATCGTTACTTAATTATTCTTAATCGTAAAACAAATGTAAAAGCAGCAGGTGCGCAGTCGGAACCGGAAATTTATATTACAGAACTTGGTCAGGTATATGATGCAGATTAGTTTTTCCCCAGGATGATAGTATAGAAAAGCGTACTATTGGTTCCGGTATAAGAACAAGAGATAAAAAAACGGAGGAACGGCATGAGCAAGGGAATTGCGGGAAAAAATAACTGGGCATTGTTTTTATTATTACTGGCAGGAATCGTACTTGGAGGTTTTATTGGAAGCCTGGCGGCAGGAGTACCATTTTTAAGCTGGCTTAATTACGGACAGACATTTGGATTTGCAAATCCGATCGTGCTAGATCTTGGAATTTTAGTCATTACATTCGGGTTAAGTATCAAGATTACGATCGCAAGTATTATCGGAGTATTGATTGCCATTATCATTTACCGGTTATTATAAAAAGAAAATATGAGTATGAAAATGAATAATTGAACCTGAAATACTGCAAAAAAACGGCTATTACACTGTGAAACTTTAATAATTTAGTGAAATAAAGAAAAAAATATTGCACATAGATTCATTTTATAATAAAATAAGTGTGTCAAAACGAAACCAGCGGGAGAACCGTTAGGATCATGCAGTGTAAATGGCATTGTATGGAGTATATACTATAAGTAAGGAGAGATTGTAAAATGGGATACGTTGATGAAGTACTCGAAGTAGTAAAGAAAAAAAATGCAGATCAGCCTGAATTTTTACAGGCAGTAACAGAGGTTCTTGATTCCTTAAGACCTGTTATTGATGCAAACGAAGAGTTATACAGAAAGAATGCAATCTTAGAGAGAATTACAGAGCCGGATCGTCAGATCATGTTCCGCGTTCCGTGGGTAGATGACAATGGACAGGTTCAGGTAAACAGAGGATTCCGTGTACAGTTCAACAATGCAATTGGACCGTACAAGGGAGGTTTAAGACTTCATCCATCTGTAAACCTTGGTATTATCAAATTCTTAGGTTTTGAGCAGATTTTCAAAAACTCACTTACAACACTTC